>PJUB01000070.1_pt1 | contig 86688 bp, 90 predicted proteins | sample 1512141 | NCBI WGS metagenome assembly PJUB01 (sample SAMN08177677, study PRJNA422409) | Soil metagenome, whole genome shotgun sequencing project. | isolation source: Soil enriched on filter paper: alkali lignin treatment | place: USA: Madison | collected 2015-01-15
ATCGACCCAGTACGACATCACCTTCCCGCTGTTCGCCAAGATCGACGTCAACGGCGCCGATGCCCACCCGCTGTACCGCTGGCTGAAAGGCGAAAAGCCCGGCGTGTTCGGCACCGAGGGCATCAAGTGGAACTTCACCAAGTTCCTGGTGGGCCGCGACGGCCAGGTCATCAAGCGCTACGCCCCCACCGATACGCCCGCAGGTTTGAAGGACGACATCGTGCGCGCACTGGCGGCGCCGGCCGTGTAACGCCTGTTGAGCGCCGCCCTGCCGCGGCATGGCAGGGGGAAAGCGCCCGCCCGGGTTGGCCGGCCCCGGCCAACGGCCCGCCTCAACGCAGCGGCGGCAAGCGCCGGCGCACCGTGTGCGACTTGACGATGGCGGTGTTGGTTTCGGCGAATTCGGTCACGCGTTCCAGGATGCCGTCCAGGTGCGTGATCGACCGCAGCACCAGCCGCGCGATGAAGCAGTCGTCGCCCGTGACCTTGTCGCATTCGACGAAGTCCGGAATCTCCTGGATCAGGCCCTCGACCCGGCGCAACTGTCCGGGCAGCGGGCGGATCCGCACGATCGCCTCCAGCGTGTAGCCCAGCGCCACCGGATCGACGTCCAGCGTGTAGGCGCGGATCACCCCAGATTCTTCCAGGCGCCGCAGGCGATCGGCCACGCTGGGCGCGGACATGCCGACCTGGCGCGCCAGGTCGGCCGTGGTGGTGCGCGCGTTGGCCGTCAGGGTCTCGACCAGGCGACGGTCGATACCATCCAGCACCGGGCTTTCATTCTTTAGGTCGTTTTGCATAAATTCCACCTAAATGAAGGTTCAAAAACAAAACTGCCGTAGCAACATCATATAGCTCGGACGATCGGCCTGGGATAATTTCTCCATCGAATCCCTGGCCCACAAGGCCCCTGGAGCCTCCCCATGTCCCCGTCCTCCGACCGCCTCGGCCTGGCGCAAATGGCCGCCGCCATGACCCTGTCGGGCACGCTTGGCGTGTTCGTCCTGGAATCCGGCCAAAGCGCCTGGAACGTCGTGTTCTTTCGCTGCGTCTTCGGCGCCCTGTCGCTGTTCCTGTATTGCTGGGCCCGCGGCCTGCTCAAGCCGGGGCTGTTCACGGCCCGCACGCTGGGCCTGGCGCTGGCGGCGGGCGCGGCGCTGGTGCTGAACTGGGTGCTGCTGTTTTCGGCCTACCGGCTGGCCTCGATCTCGCTGGCCACCGCCGTCTACAACGTACAGCCATTTTTCCTGATCGGCCTGGGCGCCCTGTTCCTGGGCGAACGCCCCAGCCGCGGCAAGCTGGCCTGGTCGGTGGTGGCCTTTGCCGGGCTGCTGCTGGTACTGCGCCTGACCGACACGGCCGGCGCGGGCGGAGCGGCCTACCTGTCGGGCCTGCTGCTGGGCCTGGGCGCGGCGGCGCTCTATGGCGTCACCGCCGTGATCGTCAAGCGCCTGAAGGGCATCCCGCCACAGGTGCTGGCGCTGGTGCAAGTGACGCTGGGCGCCGTGATGCTGCTGCCCATGGCCGACTTCAACGCCCTGCCCGCCGCGCCGCTGCAATGGGGTTACCTGGTGGCGCTGGGGGTGATCCACACCTGCCTGATGTACATCCTGATGTACTCGGCCATCCAGAAGCTGCCCACCACGTCCACCGCCGCGCTCAGCTTCATCTACCCCGCCGTGGCCATCCTGCTGGACCTGGTGGTGTACGGGCACCGCATGGACGCCACCCAGGTCGTGGGCGTGGCGCTGATCTTCCTGGCGGCGGCCGGGGTCAGCCTGAACTGGCAATGGCGCCTTCCCGGCAGCGCCAAGCCGGGCGCGGTCTGATCCCCAGGCAGGCTGTCCCGGGCCCGGCCTGTCCCGGCAGGCGGGGCCGAGCCGCGGCCCCCTGCGCACAAACCCGCACCCGGCTTCGGGGTATTCGTCCACGCCGGCCCCACCCGCCGCTATCATGGTTTTCCTATCCGCCGCCCGGCGGCGCCAAGACAAGAAAGGAATCCGCATGATCGATCTCTATTACTGGACCACGCCGAACGGCCACAAGATCACGATCTTCCTGGAAGAAACCGGCCTGCCTTACCAGATTCATCCGATCAATATCGGCAAGGGCGACCAGTTCAAGCCCGACTTCCTGGCCATCGCCCCCAACAACCGCATTCCGGCCATCGTCGACCAGGCGCCCGCCGATGGCGGCGCGCCGATCTCGCTGTTCGAATCCGGCGCCATCCTGCAGTACCTGGCCGAAAAGACCGGCCGCTTCCTGCCGGCCGACCTGCGCGGCCGTGCCGACGTGTCGCAATGGCTGTTCTGGCAGATGGGCGGCCTGGGCCCCATGGCCGGCCAGAACCACCACTTCTCGGGCTATGCCCCCGAACGCATTCCCTACGCCATCGACCGCTACGTCAAGGAAACCAACCGCCTGTACGGGGTGTTGAACAAGCGCCTGGCCGACCGTGAATTCGTCGCGGGCGACTATTCCATCGCCGACATGGCCGCCTACCCCTGGATCGTGCCGCACGCCAAGCAAGGCCAGGACCTGAACGACTTCCCGCACCTGAAGCGCTGGTTCGACGCCATTGCCGCGCGTCCGGCCACGCAGCGCGCCTACGCCCTGGCGGACCGCATCAACACCACGCCGTCGGTCAGCGACGACGAATCGCGCCGCATCCTGTTCGGCCAGACCGCCCAGCACGTGCGTTGAACGAGGCCCCCATGACCGATAACGCAACCGGCGCCGCCGGCACCGATTCCCCCCTGCACTTTCGCCGCGCCACGCTGGCCGACCTGCCCGCCATCGTTGCGATGCTGGCCGACGACGAACTGGGGGCCAAGCGCGAAGATCCCTCCATTCCGCTGAACCCCCGCTACACTTCTGCCTTTACCGCCATCGAGCAGGACCCGAACCAGTTCTTCGCGGTGGTCGAACGCGATGCGCACCTGGTCGGCTGTTTGCAGTTATCGTTCATACCCGGCCTGTCGCGGCTGGGCCAATGGCGCGGACAGATCGAAAGCGTGCGTATCGCCTCGTCCTCGCGCGGCCAGGGCCTGGGGCGCATCATGTTCGAGTGGGCCATCGCGCAGTGCCGTTCGCAGGGATGCGACATGGTGCAGCTGACCACCGACCGCGCCCGGCCCGACGCCCGCCGCTTCTACGAAAGCCTGGGCTTCGTGGCCAGCCACGACGGCATGAAACTGAGCCTGTAGCGCCCCCCCCGGCGCCCAGGCCAACCTAAGGAGCGCCCCATGCACGGCGAATACAAAGTCCCCGGCGGCAAGCTGGTCGTCGCGGACCTCGAAGTCCAGGACGGCCGCCTGGCCAACGTCCGCATCAGCGGCGACTTTTTCCTGGAACCGCCCGAGGCCCTGGAAGCCATCAACAGCGGCCTGAACGGCATGCCGGCGGACGCCGGCGAGCTGGAACTGGCGGTGGCCGTGCAGTCGGCCCTGCCCGCCAACACCGAGATGTTCGGCTTTTCGGCCGAGGCCGTGGCCGTGGTGCTGCGGAGGGCCCTGGCATGACCCGCACCGACTGGAACGACTACGACTGGCAACTGATCCACGAAGCGCCGCAGCCGCCCGCGCTGCACATGGCGCTGGACGCCGTCATCACCGACGAAGTCGGCGCCGGCACGCGCCCGCCCACCCTGCGCATCTGGGAATGGTCGGCGCCCGCGGTCGTGATCGGCCGTTTCCAATCGCTCAAGAACGAAGTCGACCCCGACGGCGCCGCGCGCCACGGCATCGAGGTCGTGCGCCGCGTCAGCGGCGGCGGCGCCATGTTCATCGAACCCGGCAACAGCATCACCTATTCGCTCAGCGCCCCGCAGGCGCTGGTGCACGGCATGAGCTTCCAGGAGTCCTACGCCTTCCTGGACGCCTGGGTGCTGCAGGCCTTGCAGGGCCTGGGCATCAAGGCCTGGTACCAGCCCCTGAACGACATCGCCTCCGACATCGGCAAGATCGGCGGCGCCGCCCAGGCGCGCCGCGCCGGCGCCGTGCTGCATCACGTCACCATGTCCTACGACATCGACGCCGATAAAATGGTGGAAGTCTTGCGCATCGGGCGCGAGAAACTGTCGGACAAGGGCACCACCAGCGCCAAGAAGCGCGTCGACCCGCTGCGCACCCAGACCGGGCTGGCGCGCGAAGTCATCATCCAGCGCATGGTCGATACCTTCGCCGGGCTGCACCGCCTGACGCCGGGCCAGCTGGGCGCCGCCACGCTGGCGAACGCCCAGGCCCAGGCCGCCGAAAAGTTCTCCACGCCCGAATGGACCGCGGTCGTCCCCTGACGGCCCCCGGGTTTACGTTCGACGGCCGCGCCGCAAGGCGCGGCCGGGTCTTTCTGGAGGTAGTTCAATGCGTCGCCCCTTTACGCCTCGCGGCGGGTTAAGCGCCCTGTTCCTGGGCACCGCCCTGTTGGCGCTGGCCGGCTGCGGCAGTTCGCCGCCCGCCAACATCACGCTGGACTCGCCGGCCTCGGCGTCGGCCTCGGCCACGCCCGAGAAAGTGGGCGACCTGTCCACCGAACGCATCAAGTGGTCGTCGGACAAACCCGGCTGCAAGGGCGACTGCCCCCGCATCGAAATCGACAGCGTGGCGTTTCCCGGCCTCCCCAAGCTGACCGCGCTGGTCGACCACGTGCTGGCCTACATGACCGGCACCGACGCCAACCGCCGCGGCCCGTATGAAACGCTGTCGGAATACACCCAGTACTTCTGGTCCACCGCCCGCCCGCGCGACGCCACCTACTTCATGGCCAGCGTCAAGGACACCGTGGGCGACATCGTGTCCATCGAACTGCACACCGAACAGTTCCTGACGGGCGCCGCGCACGGCATCCCCGCCACCCAGTACCTGAACTGGGAACGCAGCCGCGGCCGCGTCATGGCGCTGGACGAAGCCCTGATCCCCGGCCGCCGCGGCGAGTACGTCGCCGCGCTGCAGCGCGCCCACGCCAAATGGCTGGCCGGCAACGCCGACGCCAAACGCGACCCGGCGGCCTACAACAAGATGTGGCCGTTCCAGGAAAGCGACAACTTCGCGCTCACGCGCGATGGCATCGTGGTCAAGTACGACGCCTACTCCATCGCACCCTACTCCCACGGCGAACCCGAGCTGAGCATTCCCTACGCCGACCTGCGCGGCATCCTCAAGCCGGAACTGCTGCCCAAGTCCTGACGCGGGCGCCGCCAGGGCGGCCGTCGCCGGGATTGCCGCCCCCGATGAACGGCGCCCTCGTCACGGCGGGCCGGCGACCTTCGCACCAATGCAAACCGCCCCTTGCGGGGCGGCGTGCTTGTCTTCCTCACTGCTCCTCCAGCGCCGGGCCCGGGCCCGGCGCAAGAAGACCTTACGGGTACAGGCCGCGCACCTGGCGGGCTTGCAGGATGCGCGTGCAAGCCACGATGAACGCAGCGGTACGCAGCGTCACCTTGTGCTCTTTGGCCACCTGCGCCACCGAGGCGTAGGCTTCGCGCATGATGCGTTCCAGGCGCTGGTTGATCTCGTCTTCGCTCCAGAAGAAGCTGGAGAAGTCCTGCACCCACTCGAAGTACGACACGGTCACGCCGCCGGCGTTGGCCAGCACGTCCGGCACCACGTACACGCCGTGTTCAGCCAGGATGTCGTCCGCTTCGGGGGTGGTCGGGCCGTTGGCGCCTTCGACCACGATCTTGGCGCGCACCTTGGCGGCGTTGTCGATGGTGATCTGGCTTTCCAGCGCGGCCGGGATCAGGAATTCGGTTTCGAGCGTCCAGAATTCGTCCTTGTCCAGGGCCTGGCCGCCCGAGAAACCGCCCACGCCGCCATGTTGCGACACGTGCGACAGCAGCTTGTGCACGTCCAGGCCGGCCGGGTTGTGCACCGTGCCGGTATGGTCTTGCGCCGCGATGACCTTGGCGCCGGCTTCGTGGAACAGGCGGGCGGCGGTGCCACCCACGTTGCCAAAGCCCTGCACCACCACGCGTGCCTTGGACACGTCGATGTTCAGGTCGCGCGCCGCTTCGCAGCCGACCACGAACACGCCGCGGCCGGTGGCCTCGACGCGGCCCAGGCTGCCGCCCAGCGCGATCGGCTTGCCGGTCACCACGCCGGTGGCGGTGGAGCCTTCGTTCATGGAGTACGTGTCCATCATCCAGGCCATGGTCTGGGCGTTGGTGTTCACGTCAGGAGCGGGAATGTCCTTGGAGGGTCCGATGATGACCCCGATTTCCGAGGTGTAGCGGCGCGTCATGCGCTCGAGTTCGGACTGCGACAGCTTGCGCGGGTCGACGCGGATGCCGCCCTTGGCGCCGCCGTAGGGCAGGTTCACCGCGGCGTTCTTGACCGACATCCACGCGGCCAGCGCCATCACTTCCGACAGGGTGACGTCCTGGTGGAAGCGCACGCCGCCCTTGCCGGGGCCGCGCGAGGTGTTGTGCTGCACGCGGTAGCCTTCGAAGTGGGCCACGCTGCCGTTGTCCAGCTCGATCGGCACATCGACGATCAGCGAACGCTTCGGGCGCTTCAGGGTCTCGACCCAGCGAGCCAGCGAGCCGAGGTACGGGGTGACCCGATCGACTTGTTGCAGGTAATTACCCCAGGGGCCGAGATCGTCGGCATTCAGATAAGACGGCAAGGCATGGGTGGGAATTTGAGACATGAACATGCTCTCCTGACAAAGTTGCGCCATTTTATCCATAACCATAATGTGTCCCCATATTTAATATAAATATTTTAATTGGGGACGCATTTATGCGCATGGAGACCGCGAGCGTTGCCGAGCCTGCCGAAACGCTGCGCCTATCCTAGCCCTGCGAGACGCCAGCGTCCAGCCTGCGGGGACGGACTGCGCCGGCGGGGCATGGTGCAGCCGCCTTCCGGCCCGCGCTGGCCGCCCCTCGAAACCGAGGCCCCGAAGTGCGACCCACCCCGCTTGAATCCCCCCCTGACTTCACCCAGAATCAGCCGGCCCCGGTTTTTTCTTCCCGGCACCGGCGGCTTGTAAAGCTTGTCACTTCCGCGTTCGGCAGCGGGCGAACCCCGCCAGCCATCTTGCCCTTATGAAAACCAACCATAGAGGTGCGCATGTCGGATTTTTCTCTCATTGACGGCCATGACCCGCGTTACGCGACCCTGCAAAAAGGGTTCAACCTGCGCTTTCCCAGCGCCGGCCAAGGCGCGAACGCCATTTACGTCTGCAAGACCCCGCAGGACGTGCTGGATGCGGCCAACGCGGCGCTGGCCCAGGGCTGCCGCATCACGGTGCGCAGCGGCGGCCACTGCTACGAAGGCTTCGTAGCCGACAAACTGCCCGAAGACCACGGCCAGCCCCTGGCCATCATCGATCTCAGCCTCATGACAGGCCTGCGCTATCGCGAGGCCGGCGACATCGCGTCGCCCTGGAACCCGGCGGCGCGCTATCGCTTCGCGGCGGCGTCCGGCAACCAGAACTGGGACGGCTACCTGGATCTGTACAAGACCGCCAACCGCACCCTGCCCGGCGGCTCGTGCTATTCGGTCGGTTCGGGCGGGCATATCGTGGGCGGCGGCTACGGTCTTCTGTCGCGGCTGCACGGCCTGACGGTGGACTGGCTGTCCGGTGTGGACATCCTGGTGCCGCAAGGCCCGGGCGCGCGCAAGCTGGTCGCCAGGCACGTCAACCTGCACAGCACCGGCAGCGACCGCGACCTGTTCATTGCCTGCCGCGGCGGCGGTGGCGGCAATTTCGGCATCATCCTGACCTACTACTACGCCGAGCTGCCCAAGGCGCCGCAGGAAGCCTACTGGCTGTCGCTGTCATACCCCTGGGACGGCTTCGGCACCGGCACGGCCGGCCGCGCCGCCTTCGCCCGCTTCATGCGAGCCTACTGGCAATGGTTCGCCGACCACGATGCCGACTGGAACAGCCCCGACCCGGCGCGAGCCAACGGCGGCCTGTTCACGCTGCTGAAGGTGCAGCATCGATCCACCGGCGACATCGTGCTGAACATCCAGTACACCGGCCTGGACGGCAAGGTGGGCGGCGCGCGCGACCAGCCCTTCCTGGACTTCGTGGCCACCATGAACGCCGCGGCGGGCGCGTCGCCGGGCGTGAACCTGGCCTCGAGCTGGCATGGCCCGTCGCGGCGCGTGGTCGAACCGGCGATGCGCCTGTTGGCGCACCCCGTGTCCGACGCACAGAAAATGGATTGGCTGTGGCTGACCCAGACCATCAACGGCTCGGGCAGCAACCAGCGCGGCAAGTACAAGTCCTCGTACCACAAGGCGAATTTCAGCGACGTCGAAATCATGGCGATGTGGGAATACCTGAATGGCTCGGACGACCCGCGGCTGAACCAGGCGCTGGTGCAGATCGATTCCTACGGCGGGCGCATCAACCGCAACGACGAAACCGCCAACCCCACCAGCGTCAGCCAGCGCGCCTCGCTGCTGAAGTCGCAGTTCCAGGTCTACTGGACCGACCCTGCCGACGACGCCTTCCACCTGAAATGGATCGCCGATCTGTACGACGAGTACTTCGCGCAGTACGGCGGCAAGCCCCGCTACCAGCCAGGCTCGCCGTTCCAGGGGTGCTACATCAACTACCCGGACACGGACATGAAGTACACCGACGCCAGCCGCAGCCGCGTCGACCCGGACTGGCTGAACCTGTACTACGGCGACAAGGCCGCCGCCCTGATCGCCACCAAGCGACAGGTGGATCCTGACAACCTCTTTCACCACGAGATGTCGATTCCGCTGACGCCGCCGCACGCTTGACGCACGCCTCACCCAGGCGCCATCCGCGCGCAATCAACGCGTAGTGGGCGCGCAATCGGCGCCCAAAAACGAACCGGCCCGCGCGAAGCGGGCCGGTTTTCTTGAACGCCCCGGCCACTTGGACCCGGGCGCCGCGTATCAGGCTGACACCAGCTGCCAGGCCAGCCGCGCCGCCGCGCGGGCGCCGTGGCCATCCACGTCAAAACGCGGATTGAACTCGGCCAGGTCCGCCAGGCGCAGCTTGCCGCTGGCTTTCACCCGCAGCACGATCTCTTCGATCACCGCCATCGGCACGCCATAAGGCGCGGGCGCCGACACGCCGGGCATGACCGCCGCGGGCAGCACGTCCAGGTCGATCGTCAGGTACACGTGGCGCGCCCGCGCCAGCAAAGCATCGACGTTGGCCAGCCTTGCCTCCAGGTGGCGTTCCTGCATGTCGCGGTCTTCCACCCAGATGGCGCCCACTTCGGCAGCCCGCGCATACAGCGCCGGGGTATTGGCCAGCCGCGACACGCCCAGGCAGGCGTATTGGAACGCCAGGCCCTGCGCCTCGCAGTAGTGCGCGATCTGGTCGAACGGCGTGCCCGAGCTGCCCGGGCGGCCGGTGCGCAGGTCAAAGTGCGCATCCAGGTTCAGCACCAGCACGGGGCCGGCGTCTTCCCGGCCCGCCAACCAGCGCGCCAGGCCCTGGAAGCTGCCCCAGGCGATCTCATGGCCACCGCCCAGCACCACCGGGCGGGCGCCCTGTTGCAGCAGGTCGGCCACGGCAAGGCCCAGGCGTTCCTGGGCGTCTTCCAGCTGGTCGCCGTCGCAGGCCACGTCGCCCGCATCCAACAGGCGCGTCAAGCCGTGCGCCGGCAGGCCGGCCATGAACTTGCGGATGCCGGCCGGGCCGGCAGCCGCGCCGACACGGCCCTGGTTGCGCGCCACGCCGGCGTCGCAGGCAAAGCCCAGGATCACGGCTTCGCCCTTGGCGGCCGCCTGGCCCGCCGCGGATTCGACGATATGCGCCAGGCGGCGCGTGTCGCCGCGTTCGGCGCTATCGTCACGGGCGGTCCACAGGCCTTTGTCCAGTTGCGCCGTCGTCATGCCGCCCCCTGCCCTGCACTCAGCACCGCCTGCAGGAATTCGCGGGTGCGAGCCTCGCGCGGCTGGCTGAAGATGACCTCGGGCGGGCCCGATTCCAGGATCACGCCGCCGTCCATCACGGCCACCACGTCGGCCACGTCGCGGGCAAAGCCCATTTCGTGGGTTACGACCATCATGGTCATGCCTTCGCGGGCCAGCAGCTTCATCACCTGCAGTACTTCGCCGACCAATTCGGGATCCAGCGCGGACGTCGGCTCGTCGAACAGCATGACCTTGGGCTGCATCGCCAGCGCGCGGGCGATCGCCACGCGCTGCTTCTGGCCGCCCGACAGGCTGGCCGGCATTGCCGACATCTTCTGCGACAGGCCGACCTTGGCCAGCAGGTCGGCGGCCAGTTCGTTGGCCTCGTCGCGGCCCATGCCACGCAGCTTGCGCGGCCCGACCGTGACGTTTTCCAGCACCGACAGGTGCGGGAACAGGTTGAAGCCCTGGAACACCATGCCCACCTGCATGCGCAGCTGGTTCAGCTGGGCTTCGGGCAGCAGTTCGCCGTTGTCCTGCAGCGTCTGGCCGCAGATGTCCACGGTGCCGCCCTGCGCCACTTCCAGCCCGTTGCAGCAGCGCAGCAAGGTGCTCTTGCCCGAACCACTGGGCCCGATCACCACCACCACCTGCGACGGCAGCACGTCAAAATCGATGCCGCGCAGCACGGCGTGATCGCCGTAGGATTTTTCCAGGCCGCGGATGCGGATCATTTCTTTCGGGTTTCCGAAGTTCATTGCACCATCCCCCCGGCACGCAGGCGTTGTTCGATCTGGCGCAGGATCACCATGGCCACCGTGGTCAGCACCAGATAGATCAGCGCCACCACCAGATAGGTTTCCAGCGAGCGGTACGACACGCTGATGATCTTCTGCCCTTCGTGCATCAGGTCATGGATGGTCAACAGCGACACCAGCGCGGAATTCTTGATCAGCGCGATGAACTCGTTGCCCAGCGGCGGAATCATGCGCACCACGGCCTGCGGCAGGATGATGATGCGCATGGCCTGGCCCGACGACATGCCCAGCGAACGGGCCGCTTCGGTCTGGCCGCGGTCCACCGACTGGATCGCGCCGCGCACGATTTCCGACACATAGGCGCCGGAATACATGCCCAGGCCCAGCACGCCGCAGGCGAACGCCGGCAGCGTCACGCCAAACTGCGGCAGGCCGAAGAACCAGATGAACAGCTGCACCAGCAGGGGCGTGCCGCGAAAGAACAGCAGGTACGTGCTGCACAGGTTGTAGATAATGCTGCGTTGCGGGTTGAGCCGGCCCACGCCGACCAGCAGGCCGATCACGCAGCCCAGCAGCAGCGCGCCGGCGGTCACCTCGATGGTGACCAGCGCGCCGCGCAGCAGCGAGTCGTAATCGGCAAAGACAGGGGCAAAGTCCAGGTTCATTTCGCAGGCGCCTCGAACCACTTGTTGACGATGGCCTGGTAGCTGCCGTCGGCCTTGATCTTCTTGAGCGCCTCATTCAGGCCGCGGGTGAGCTCGGGCTTGCTCTTGGGCACGGCGATGCCGTAGTCCTCGGTGGTGATCTGCTCGTCCAGCACGGCCAGGTCGGTCGTGCTCTGCGCGAACAGCTTGGCGGCGGGCTTGCCCGTCACCGCGGCGTCGGCGCGGCCGATCTGCACCAGGTTGAACATCTCCTGGTTCTTCTCGACTTCCACGCGCTGCACCGACGGGTAGTGTTCCTTCAGGTAGTTGACCGACTTGGTGCCGACCTGCACCGACACCTTGCGGCCGTCCAGGTCCTTCAGGCCCTTGATGTCGCCGCCCTTCCTGGTCAGGACGACCAGGCCGCCGGCGTAGTACGGGTCGGTGAAGTCCACCACCTTGCTGCGCTCGGGCGTGATGTAGATGGCGGACACCGCGATGTCGGCGCGGCCGGCCTGCAGGGCGGGAATCAGGCCCTTGAAATCGATGTCGATCCATTCGACCTTCTTGCCCATGGCGGCGGCCAGGGCCTCGACCAGTTCGATGTCAAAGCCCGTGCGCTTGCCGTCCTTGACGAATTCCATGGGCGGGAAGGTGGCGTCGGTCACGGCGCGAATGGTTTCCTGGGCGCAGGCAGAGCCGGCGGTCCAGGCCAGGCCCAGCGTCAGGGCGGCGGTCAGCAATGTGCGGCGAGTGGTCATGGCGGATCCTAAAAGGAATGGATGGGTATGGGATTACGGCGATCGGTACGGGTAAGGCCGGCAGCGTCTAGAGATGAGGCAGAAATGGCAGGGACAGCAAGGAATTCGAAACGGCGCGGCGTCAATGCGCCTGCAACTTGGTGGAAATGCGGCGGGCCGCGGCCACGGTCAGGTCGATGAAGGCCTGCGTGCGCTGGCCGGCGCGGGTGGACGGGGCCATCAACGTAATGGAGGCCACCGCCTGGTGGGCGCGCTGGAAGATCGGCACGCTCACGCCCCAGACGCCGGCATCGACTTCGCTGTCGGTCACGGCATAGCCCAGGGCGCGGATGGCATCCAGCTCGTCGGCCAGGCGCGCGACGTCCACGCCCGGCTCCCTGGCCAGCAGGGCCAGCGCGGTTTGCAGGCGCGCGGCGGGCATGAAGGCCAACAGCGACTTGGCCGAGGCCCCGCGGGCCAGCGGCAGGCCACGGCCCTTGGTGAAGGAACAGCGCAGCGGATGCTGGCTTTCGACCATGTCCAGGCACACGGCCTGGTCCTTGACGGCCACCAGCAGGCCGATGGTCTCGCCCGACGCGGCGGCCAGCGCCGCCATGTCCGGCTGCGCCTCGTGGATCAGGAAGGAAGACTGGTCAAAGCCCCAGGCCAGTTGCACGCACAGCGGGCCGGGGCCGTATTCGCCATCGTGCTCGGCCACAAAGCCCCAGCGCTTGAGCAACCCGACCTGGCGGTACAGCGTGCTTTGGGCCAGGCCGGTCTTTTCCGCCAGCGCGGCGATGCTCAAGGGGCCGTCGTGCCGGGCAAGCGTGGCCAACACATATAAGACGCGATCCGCGCCTGCCCCAACCGACTGATCCGACATGAAAAAAGCACTCCCGGCATTGATGAAGCGCAGATTATCAATTTATGGCGTTTGAACCAGAAAATATTCCCATCCTATGAGAATACCCAGGGAAAACCCCGAATTTCATCGGCCAAAAAATCCCGGCCAGCGCCCCGCCGGACAAGCCGTTCCCCAAAGAAAAAACCCGCCGGAGGGCGGGTTGTCACGACGCGGGCAGCCGGCAAGGCTCAGGGCGACGCGGGCGTGTCGTAGTTGTTCAGTCGCACGCCCGACACCCCGCCCACGCTGGGCGATCCCGGGGCGGCCTTGGGGCTGGCGTTGCCCGTGGCCGGCGCGGGTTGGGCCATCGGCGGCGGCGCGTCGACGGCGGCGGGCAGGCTTGCGGGGGCGGCGTCCTGCGTCGCCGTGGCATCGGCCGCATCCGATTCCGGCTCAGGCGGCGCGCTGGCGCGGCGAGCGCGCTTGGCGGATTCCTGCTGGGCGATCAGCTGTTGCAGCTCGGCCGCCAGCGCGGTGGACTTGCCGGTGCGGGCCCAGTCCGAGGCATCCTGCCCCTTGGTGTCGCGTGTGGTGATGTCGGCGCCCGCCTTGAGCAGCAGGTCCACCATCGGCTTGTTGCCGGACAGCGCCGCCATCATCAGCGGCGTTTCGCCGTTGGGCGCCGGCGCGTTCACCATCGCCTTGTTGTCCAGCAGCAGCCGGGCCATGGCCATCTGGCCCTTGGACGCGGCGTAGTGCAGCGGCGTCCAGCCCAGGCGGTTGACCTGGGCGCCGCGCGCCATCAGGCTGCGGGCACGGTCGACCTGGCCGGCGATGGCCAGGTACATCAGCGGGGTTTCGCCGGCCGGATTCTCGGCATTGACGTCGGTGCGCGGGTCGGCCGCCAGCACGTCGAACACCTTCCAGGCGCCGTCCACCACGGCCCGCATCAGGGCCGGCTGGCCATTGCGGTAGCGCTGGTTGGGGTCGGCGCCCTGCGCCAGCAGGGCCTTGACGTCGTCCGGGTAGTCATTGGCGACGTACACCCACCAGTCAGCCGGATTGGCCGCCTGCGCCATCGGCGCCGACAGGCCGAGGCACAGCGCCAGCAAGGCGTTGCGGCCATGCGCAACAAGGCGGCGGGACAAGACGGTGCGGACGGTCATGGCACTCCTGATAATTGACTTTAAATAATTTAGATTAAATTATCTTTTTATCTTGTTGAAAAGATTAAAGAAATTTTCCGCTGAAGCCTTGGCGACCTCGGCCACGCTGATGCCTTTCAAGTCGGCGATCTTCTCGGCCACGTGAATCACCTTGGACGGGTCGTTGATCTTGCCGCGGTATGGCACCGGCGCCAGGTAGGGCGAATCGGTCTCGATCAGCAGGCGGTCCAGCGGCACCTTGGCAGCCACCTCGTGCACCACGTGCGCGTTCTTGAACGTCACGATGCCCGACAGCGAGATATGGAAATTCTGGTCCAGCGCCGCCTGGGCCACTTCCCAGGTTTCGGTGAAACAGTGCATCACCCCGCCTACCTCGGCCGCCCCCTCTTCGCGCAGCATGCGCACGGTGTCTTCGGCGGACGAACGCGTATGCACGATCAGCGGCAGGCCTACGTCACGGGCAGCGCGGATGTGGCGGCGAAAGCGCTCGCGCTGCCAGTCCAGCGGCTCGGACAGGCGGTAGTAGTCCAGCCCGGTCTCGCCGATGGCCACCACCTTGGGGTGGGCCGCCAGGCGCACGAGTTCGGCGGGTTCGGGGTCGGGCGTGTCTTCGTAATCAGGATGCACGCCCACCGAGGCCCACAGGTTGGCTTGCGGCTCGACCAGCGACATCAGCCCCGGCCACTCGGGCAGGTTGACGCTGACCACCAGCGCATGGGTCACCTGGTTGGCGGCCATCCGGTCGAGAATGGCCGGCAGGTCGGCGGCCAGCTCGGGAAAATTCAAATGGCAGTGGGAATCGACGTACATGGAATTCGGATTCGGGTTGCGCCGCCCGGGTGAGCCGGATGGCGGCGGGTTACGCCTGGCAGGATAGCACCACGCGCTGCAGCGTCGCGTGGGCGAAAAGCTTGGCATTCAAGGGGTGCGTGGCCAGCGCACGCTGGCGCGTCAGCCAGCGCGCCGATTCGGCCACGCGCGCGGTATTCATCCGCGCGGCCACCTGGGCGACTCCGGCGGCCAGCGCCGGAAAGTAACGCACCGGCGCACCGGCCGCGGCCAGCATCAGGTCCGTGTACAGGCGCTGCAAGGCGTCGATCCACTCGGTCGGCGCGGTCTTTTCCAGCGTTTCGGCCAGCGTGCCGACGTCGGGCGCCTGGCCCTTGGCCAGCGGGCCGATCAACTGGGACAGCCACGGCGGGCAGGCGGTTTCGGCGTGCTGTGCCAGGCGCAGCGCGGCCAGCGGCGCGCCGCCCGCAGCGGCCAGCCATTCGCGCGCCGGCTCCACGTTCTGGTCGCGCAGCCATTGCAGGGCGGTGTCCGGGTCCGGGGCCGGCAGCGGCAGGCGGCGGCAGCGCGACACCAGCGTGGGCAGCAGCCGGTCGGGCGCGTCGGCCACCAGCAGGAAAACGGTGTGCGGCGGCGGCTCTTCCAGCACCTTGAGCAGGGCATTGGACGACACCACGTTCAGCGCGTGGGCCGGGTATAGCAGCGCCACCCGCCAGCCGCCCCGGTGGGTCGCGGTGTTGAACCAGGATTCCAGCGAGCGGATCTGGTCGATGCGGATTTCCTTGGACGGCGCTTTCTTGGCCGCGCCGGTGGCCGGTTCGGTATCGTCGGACGCTTCAGCGGCATCAGCGCCCTCTTCGACCGCCACGGCCTCGGGCCGAATGCGGCGCAGGTCGGGGTGGTTGCCGCTGGCGAACCAGGCACAGGCGGCGCAGTGGCCGCAGGCCAGGCCGTCCTGCGGCGTTTCGCACAGCAGGCTGGCGGCGGCGGCAATGGCGAAGTCCAGCTTGCCGATGCCGGCCAGGCCGTGCACCAGCCAGGCATGCGCGAAGCGGTCGCGGTTGCCCAGCCAGGCCCGCGCGGTGTCCATCTGCCAAGGCAGGAACTGGGGCGCGCTCATGGGCGGGCTGCCACCAGCTCGCGCAGGCCGGCTTCCAGGTCGGCGCGGATTTCCGCAATGGTGCGGGTCGAGTCGATCACGCGGATGCGGCCCGGATCGGCCGCGGCGCGCGCCTGGTAGGCCGCGCGCGTGCGCTCGAAGAAGGCGGCGCCCTCGCGCTCGAATCGATCAGGTTCGCGCGCATCGGCCAGCCGCGCCCGCGCCACGTCCAGCGGCACGTCGAACAGCCAGGTGCGATCGGGCTGGCCCGCCTGCATCCAGGTTTCCAGGGTGGCGACGCGCTCGGCGCCCAGGCCGCGGCCCCCGCCCTGGTAGGCGTAGGTGGCGTCGGTATAGCGGTCGCAGACCACCCAGGCGCCGCGCGCCAGCGCCGGCTCGATGACCTGGCGGGCATGTTCGCAGCGCGCGGCAAACATCAGCAGCGTTTCGGTATCCAGGCCCATCGTGTCGGTCAGCACCAGCGCGCGCAGCTTTTCGCCCAGCGGCGTGCCGCCGGGTTCGCGGGTCGAGACGACCTCCAGGCCCTGCGCGCGCAGGAAATCGGCGATCCAGCCGGTGTGGGTGCTTTTACCCGCGCCGTCCACTCCCTCCAGCGTGATGAAGCGTCCGCGTGAGGTCATTGGTCTTGTCCTTGTGCTGGGGCCGGATCGGCATCCGGCGTCGAAGTGGAAGCCGGGGCCGGTGCGGCAGCAGGCGCCCCCGCCGGCGTCGGCGTCGGCGTGGCCGCGGCAGGCCGACCCGCCGGGGTCTGGCCCAGGATGTAGCGGGACACGTTGCGGTTGTGCTCGTTCAGGTTGACCGAGAACTCGCTGGTGCCGTTGCCCCGCGATACGAAAAACAGGAATCTATGCTGCTCGGGCTGCACCGCCGCCAGCAGCGCCGCCCGCCCCGGGGCCGCGATGGGCGTGGGCGGCAGGCCCGGACGCGTGTAGGTGTTCCAGGGGGTGTCGGTCTGCAGGTCGCGTTTGCGGATGCGGCCCTGGTAGGCGTCGCCCATGCCGTAGATGACGGTGGGGTCGGTCTGCAGCAGCATGCCGATCTTCAGGCGGTTGGTGAACACGCCCGACACGCGGCGGCGCTCCGGCCCGTGGCCGGTTTCCTTTTCGATGATGGACGCCAGCACCAGGGCTTCATAGGGCGTAGCCACCGGCAGGTCGGCCTGGCGCTTGGACCAGGTGTCGTCCAGGATGCGCTGGCCTTCCTGGTAGGCCCGGCGCAGCAGGTCGAAATCGGTGCTGCCCGGCGTGAAGATATAGGTATCGGGAAAGAACAGGCCTTCCGGATGCTTGATGCTGGACCCCAGGCGTTCCATCAGCGCTTCGTCGCTGATGTCGCCCAGCGTCTGCTTGACGTCCGGGTTCTCGCGCAGCGCCTGGCGGATCTGGCGGTAGGTCCAGCCTTCCAGGAAGGTGATCTGGCGCTGGGTCATGTCGCCACGCGCCATGCGTTCCAGCAGCAGCCAGGGCGTATCGCCATTGATGGCCTGGTAGCCGCCGGCCTTGATCAGCTTGTCCTGCTCGGAAAGCCGCGCCATCCAGACGAAACCGGGTTCCCAGACGGGGATGCCCGCGGCATTTAGCGCGCGCACGACGGTGCGCGGACTGCTGCCCGGGTCCACCACGAAATCGATCCTGTCGGCCGACAGATGCAGGGGTCGGTGCATCCAGCTCCAGGCGGCGCCGACCGCGGCGGCGGCGGCCAGCACGAGCAGCAGGAAAGACCACAGGACGTAAAAACGGAGTCGCTTCTTCATAAGTGTGGGGAGTTTAATGGATCGCGCAGGCCTGTCGCGGCAAAACCAGGGTCGGAGCGCTTGTTGCACCCCTTTGGCCGTCCGGGACATGGGCCTCTGGCAGGGGGAAGACGGCTATCATCAAGCCTTTGATGACGAGTCACGGGCCTTTGCCGCCATGCATGCTTTCTATTCTTCGATCCCTGTGCGCGCAGAAGGTTGCGCCCAATGCGCGCCTTTGGAAGATTTTGCCGTATTCGCCGCCGCCGGCGCCGATGCACTGACCTTCCTGCACGGCCAGTTGACGCAAGACGTCACGGGCCTGCCGCTGGACGCCGCCCGCCTGGCCGGCTACTGCACCGCCAAGGGCCGCCTGCTGGCCACCCTGGTGATGTGGCGCGCCGCCCCCGCCGCCGACGACGCCCCGCAGCTCTATGGCCTGGTGCGCCAGGACCTGTCAGCCGCCCTGCTCAAACGCCTGTCCATGTTCGTGCTGCGCGCCAAGGTCAAGCTGGCTCCAGCCGCCCTGCAGGTGGCTGGGGTGCAGGCCGATGCCGCCCAGGTGGCCGCACTGGAAGCCGCCGCGGGCGCACTGCCGCGCGGCGCCTGGCAGCGCGTCGACCTGCCGTCCGGCACCTGGATCGCCGCGCCCTCGGCGGGCGCCGCCCTGCGCTGGTGGTGGATCGCCTCGGACGAACAACTGGCCGCCGCCGCGCCGTTGGCGGCCGTGCTGGGCCTGGCCCCGGCCGCCCAATGGCACGCCGCCGACCTGGCCGCCGGCATCCCCTGGATCACCACGGCCACGCAAGACGTCTTCATTCCGCAGACGGTCAACCTGGACCTGATCGAGGGCGTCAGCTTCACCAAGGGCTGTTACCCCGGCCAGGAAGTGGTGGCGCGCAGCCACTACCGCGGCACCGTCAAGCGCCGCATGGCCTACGGCACCATCGCCGACACCGCGCTGGCGGACGGCGCGCTGGCCGGCACCGACGTGTTCGATGCCACGCAGCCCGGCGAACCCACCGGCCGCGTCGTCGATGCCGCGGCCACGCAAGGCGGCGTCTCGGTGCTGTTCGAAACCACCCTGGCCGCACTGCCCGAAGGCGACCTGCGGCTGGGCGCGGCCGACGGCCCGCGCATTGCGGCCCAACCGCTGCCTTATTCCATAACGCCGTAAACGCGGCCCTACACCACGGTGCCGAACACGGCGCCCACGCCCGCCGTCACCGCCATGGCCAAGGCGCCCAGGATGGTCACGCGCAGCGCCGCCGGCCCCTTGGGCGCACCCCCGGCGCCCGCCGCCAGCGCGCCCAGGGCGGCCAGACAGGCCACCGACGCACCGATCACCCAGACGATCAACTGCGGCAGCGGCGCCACGGCGGCCACCGCCAGCGGCAAGGCCGCCCCGCCCGCGAACGAGGCGGCCGAAGCCACCGCCGCCTGGACGGGCCGCGCGCGGTTATGCATCGAAATGCCAAGCTCGTCGCGCGCATGGGCATCCAATGCATCGTGACGGGTCAATTGACGTGCCACCTGCCCTGCCAGGTCTGGCGACAGGCCACGGTCCACATAGATGCCTATCAGTTCTTCCAGCTCTTCGTCGGAATTGCGCTTGAGCGACCGCTGCTCCATGCGCAGGTCGGCGGCCTCGGTGTCGGCCTGTGATCGCACGGATACGTACTCGCCCGCCGCCATCGACAGCGCTCCGGCCACCAGGCCGGCCAGGCCCGAGGTCAGCACCGCGCCGTGGCTGGCCTGCGCCGCGGCGACGCCTGTGATGAGGCTGGCGGTGGACACGATGCCGTCATTGGCGCCCAGCACGGCGGCGCGCAGCCAGTTGCTGCGGAAGATGCGATGGTGTTCTTTCGAGGGCATTGCCGAAGACCTGTTCAGGGCGCGACAACGCTCGCGGCGAACCGCCGCGAGCGGGGATCAGCGCGGCGTCACGCGCACCGCGGTGAGCAAGCCTATCACGCAAAGCGTGGCTTGTTCGCCGTCATACGCATGCACCTCGACCTGGCAGACGGACAAGCGCTTGCCGGGCTTGACCACGCGGCCGCTGGCCACGTAGCGGTCGCCCTTGGCGGGCGCCAGGAAATTCATCTTGAACTCCGAGGTCAGCACGTCTTCGCCCGGCTGGAACAGGCTGAAGGCGGCATAGCCGCCGGCCGAATCGGCGATGGTGGTGGATATGCCGGCATGCAGGAAGCCATTCTGCTGGCAGAGATCCTGCCGGTAAGGCAGCACGATATCCACCCTGCCCGGCTCGACCACGTCCAGGCTGGCCCCGATCAGCTGCATGATGCGCTGCTGGTCGAAGCTGGCCTTGACGCGCTGGGCCGGGTCCGCGCAAGACGGATGCGCCGCCATGTCAGTCCTGTTCGCGCTTGACCAGGTTGACGATGCTGGAGAAGTCCAGCTTGCCCGAGCCGCCCGAGCTGTGCAGCGAATACAGGTTGCGCGCCAGCTCGCCCAACGGAATCGAGGCGCGCGCCGACAGCGCGGCCTCGGCCGCCAGGCCCAGGTCCTTGAGCATCAGGTCCACGCCGAAACCGCCGGCATAACCCTTGGAGGCCGGCGCGTGTTCCATCACGCCGGGCCAGGGGTTGTAGAGCTCGGTGGCCCAGTTGCGGCCCGAGCTCTTGGCGATGATGTCCGACAGCACCTTGGGATCCAGCCCGTTGGCCACGCCCAGCGCCAGCGCTTCGGACGTGCCGGCCATCAGGATGCCGAGCAGCATGTTGTTGCAGATCTTGGCCACCTGGCCGGCGCCCGCCGGGCCCGCGTGGAAGATGTTCTTGCCCATCTTTTCCAGCACCGGCCGGGCGCGGTCCAGCGCGGCGACCTGGCCGCCCACGATGAACGTCAGCGTGCCGGCGGCGGCGCCGCCCGTGCCGCCGGACACCGGCGCGTCGATCATGGCGATGCCGCGCACCTCGGCCGCCTGGGCCACCTTGCGGGCCGAATCCGGCGCGATGGTGCTGCACTCGATGACCAGCGCGGAAGACGCGATCTTGCCCAGCAGGTCTTCGCCCAGGTACAGGCCTTCGACGTGCTTGCTGGCGGGCAGCATCGAAATCACCACCTCGGCGCCCTTGACGGCTTCCGAGGCCGACGCGGCCGCCTTGGCGCCCGCATCGGTCAGGACCTTGACCGCCGCCGGCACCAGGTCGAACACCGTCAGGCTGTGTCCGGCCTTGACCAGGTTCAACGCCATGGGCGAGCCCATGTTGCCCAAACCGATAAACGCGATACTGCTCATGATGTCCTGTCTCCTGTTGCTATTGCTGTAGGTATGAAATCATCGTGTGCTGCGTAATGCGGGCCCGCCGCGCGTGCACGGCGGGCGGATGTCAGCGGCCTTCCTTGCCCAGGTCGTCCAGCGGATGCGGCTGGCCGTCGGGCCAGGGTTCCTCGAAGAACTTCTGCACCCAGGCCTCGCTGGCCATGTCCAGCGTCGCCGGGTTCCAGCGTGGCTTCTTGTCCTTGTCGATCAGCAACGCGCGGATGCCTTCGGCGAAATCGCCGTGGGTCGCGCAGTGCAGCGCCGCCACGTATTCGGTGCGGAACACGTCATCCAGCGACCGCAGCCGCATGCGTTGCTGCAGCGCAAACGACAAGCGCAGCGACCCCGGCGAACCGGCCAGCATGGTGGTCGCGGCACGCGCCAGCCACGGGTCGGCATGGTCTTTCAGGGTGGCCAGTTCTTCGACGATCTCGTCCAGGCGGTTGCCGCTGCACATGCTGTTGATCTGGAACGAATGCTGGCGCAGATGGCCGCCTTCCAGCGGGGTCTGCGGTTCCAGCGCGGTCAGCGCGCGGCGCAGCAGGCCATCGTTGATCGAGCGCGGCGGAATCGCGTCTTCGGCGCCGCCCGTGGCCTGCCCGGCCCAGGGCTGCTCTTGCAGCGATGCCAGCAGCTTGGGCCAGTCTTCGTGGTTCAGGCGGAAATCCGCCAACCCCGCGAAGAACGCGTCGGCGGTGTTCATCTGCGCCCCCGTCAGGGCCAGGAACACCCCGATACGGCCAGGCATGCGATTCAAGAGCCAGCTGCCGCCCACGTCGGGGAACAGGCCGATGGACACTTCCGGCATCGCCAGGCGCGACGATTCGCTGACCACGCGATGGCTGGCGCCCATCATCAGGCCGATGCCGCCGCCCATGACGATGCCATGGCCCCAGCACAGCACCGGCTTCGGATAGCTGTGGATGCGGTAGTCGAGCCGGTATTCGTGCTCGAAGAAGCGGCGCGCGTAGGCGTTGCCCCAGGGGCCCTTGCCCGCGTTCTCGGTCATGCTGCGGTACAGGCCGTGCAGGTCGCCGCCGGCGCAGAAGGCCTTGTCGCCCGCGCCTTGCAGCACCACCAGCGCCAGGCCCGGGTCGCGCGCCCAGGCATCCAGGCGCTCGGCCAGCAGGTCCACCATGTCCAGCGAAAGGCCGTTCAGGGTCTGCGGCGAATTCAGCGTCGCAATCCCGAGGCGCATCCCGTTGGCGGCGGTTCTTTCTTCGAACAGCACCGGTGCAGTCATCTTATGTCGGCTCCTTTTTCCAACAATTGGCGGGCGATGATCACACGCATGATCTCGTTGGTCCCTTCCAGAATCTGATGTACGCGAGTATCGCGCACCAGACGCTCCAAGGGATAGTCCCGCAGGTAGCCATAGCCGCCGTGGATCTGTTGCGCATCCAGGCAGATCTGGAAACCCATGTCGGTGGCAAAGCGCTTGGCCATCGCGCAGTAGGTGGCCGCGTCGGGCGCACCCGAATCCAGCTTGCAGGCCGCCAGGCGCACCATCTGGCGCGCCGCGACCAGGTGGGTGGCCATGTCGGCCAGTTTGAACTGCAATGCCTGGAATTCGGCCAGGCGGCGGTTGAACTGGCGCCGTTCGTCCATGTAGCGCCGGGCCGCGTCCAGCGCCCCCTGCGCCGCGCCCACCGAGCAGGTGCCGATGTTGATGCGGCCGCCGTCCAGCCCCTTCATGGCGATCTTGAAGCCTTCGCCCTCTTCGCCCAGCAGATTGGCGGCCGGCACGCGCACGTTCTCGAACACGATGGGCCGGGTGGACTGGCTGTTCCAGCCCATTTTTTCTTCCTTGCGGCCGTAGCTGATGCCTGCGCTGTCGGCGGGCACCGCAAAGGCGCTGATGCCGCCGGCGCCCTCGCCGCCGCTGCGGGCCATGACCACCAGCAGGTCGGTATCGCCGCCGCCCGAAATGAAGGCCTTGGCGCCGTTGAGCACGTAGTGGTCACCCTGGCGCTGCGCACGGGTGGACAGCGACGCGGCATCGGACCCGGCGCCCGGCTCGGTCAGGCAGTACGAGGCCAGCTTCTGGCCGCTGGCCAAGAGCGGGCCCCAGGCCTCGCGCAGGGCCGGCTGGCCCCACTTGCCCACCATCCAGGTGGCCATGTTGTGGATCGTCAGGAAAGCCGTGGTCGACGGGTCCACCGCCGCCATTTCCTCGAACACCAGCGTGGCGTCCAGGCGCGGCAGGCCCAGGCCGCCGATATCCTCGCTGGCGTAGATGGCGCAAAAGCCCATCTCGCCGGCCCGCGCAAACGCGTCTTTGGGGAAGATGCCTTCGGCGTCCCAGCGCGCCGCGTGGGGCGCCAGTTCACCTTGCGCGTAGTCGCGCGCGGCCTGCGCGAACGCGCGCTGTTCGTCGGTCAGTTCCAAGTCCACAGCCTGTCTCCTGGTGTTATGGGTATTGTCTGTTGGCGTTGCTGCCGTCTCGTGAACGCCAGCCTGCCGATTTTGACATGACGTTGACGTAAACGTAAGTGCGGTGACGTCAATGTTACGCCGGAAGCGCCGACGGAATTTGTCCTATTGATGACAATGTGGCGGTCGCGCGCCGGGCAAGCGCGCCCGGCCGCGGCCCGCACGTGCTGACTACAGCAACCCGGCCGGGCGCACCCGCCCGTTGCGGGCGGTCTTGGCACGCCGGTGCTCGGCCCGGCGGCGCCGCGATTCCTTCGGATCGAAGGACAGGCCGCGGTAGATCTCGACCCGGTCGCCATCGGCCAGCAGCGTCTGCGGCTCGGCCACGCGGCCAAACACGCCCACGCCCCGCTCCCAGGGTTGCACCACCGGAAACGCCTGGGCGAAGCCGCTGGCTGCCAGGGCATCGGCAACCGTGGACCCGGCCGGCAGGCGCAACTCGCGCAGCCACACCTGGGCCGCCAGGGCATAACAGACGCTGACGCCGATCAGGCCGTCCGCGGACGCCTCATTCGCCATACTTGGCCTGCGCCCGCTTGGTGAAGGAATCGATGAAGCTGGTGGCGATGCGGTTGAACACCGGACCCACCACCATTTCCAGCGCGCGGTTCGAGAACGCGTATTCCATGGTGAACAGGACCTTGCACGCGTCTTCGGCCAGGGGCTGGAATTCCCAGTGCCCCACCAGGCTGGAAAACGGGCCGTCGACCAGTTCAAGGTCGATACGGTCCGGATAGACGTGCGTGTTGCGCGTGGTGAAGCGCTGCTTCATCCCCGCGAAACTGATCAGGATGGAGGCCTGCATGCCGTGCTCGTCGCGGGTCTGCACCTCGGCGCCGCCACACCACGGCATGAACTCGGGGTACTTTTCCACGTCGGCCACCAGGTCGAACATCTGGGCGGCGCTGTAAGGCACCAGGACGGATCGCTGTACTTTGTGCATCGACTATCGCAAATGGCTAGAATGACAGGATTTTACCGGCACCGCGCCCTCCAGGCCAAAATGGCGGTATCCCGACGATCGCCGCGTCGACGGCAACGTTGGCCGCCCCGACAAGATGGGCCAAGAAGAAAGATGGGCAAAACAAGATGAGCATTATCGATAACCGCAAGGCCTCGCACGACTATTTCATCGAAGACCGCTATGAGGCCGGCCTGGTCCTGCAAGGCTGGGAAGTCAAGGCGATCCGCGACGGCCGCGTGCAGCTCAAGGAAAGCTACGTCATCGTGCGCGACGGCGAACTTTACCTGCTGGGCATGCACGTCAGCCCCCTGCCCACGGCGTCCACCCACATCCACCCCGACGCCATGCGCACGCGCAAGCTGCTGCTCAAGGCCGAGGAAATCAGCAAGCTGATCGGCAAGGTCGAACAACGCGGCTACACCCTGGTGCCGCTTAACCTGCACTACAAGAACGGCCGCATCAAGCTGGACTTCGCGCTGGGCCGCGGCAAGAAGCTGTTCGACAAGCGCGACACGGCGCGCGAAAAAGACTGGCAGCGCGAGAAAGAACGCATCATGAAGCACGACACCCGTGCGCCTCGCAAGGCCGACTGAGGGCCGGCTCACACTGCCCTGCGGCTCGCACCAGCCGGGATCGACCCCTAGGCCGCCACCGGCAGCGCGGGTAGCTCCGCCGCCGCACCGCCCGGCCCCACCACCCGGTTGCGCCCGGCCTGCTTGGCCGCATACAGCATGCGGTCAGCGCGTTCGAAACAGGCTTGCAGGTTTTCACCGGGCAGCCAGTCCACCACCCCCGCGCTGAACGTATACGCGATCGTGCTGCCGCCGTGCGCACAGGGGGTGCGCCGCACGGAATCCAGCAGCCGGTCCGCCACGTCCATCACCGCGTCGCTGCGCATGTCGGCAAACAGCACGCTGAACTCCTCGCCCCCTACCCGGCCCACGTGGTCGCCCGTGCGCAGCGTGGCCGTGGCCAGCAGGCCGAAATGGCGCAGCACCGCGTCGCCCGCCGCATGGCCATGGGTGTCGTTGATGCGCTTGAAATGATCGATATCCAGCACCATCAGCGCCAGCGGCCGGCGCGTGCGCAGCGCCTGGGCGCAATACCGTTCGGCCTGCAGCCACCAGGCCTTGCGCGACATCAGCCCGGTCAGGAAATCGGTGCTGGCCTCCTGTTCGCGGTCAGCCAGCATGCGGTCGTGGATGATCATGATGGTGCCCAGCGTCAGGCACGGCATCGCCAGCACGCCCAGCGTCATGAACAGGATGTTCCAGGCGGTGGGTTCCAGCAGCGACTGCGCCGGCGCCACGCCGGAAGCGAAGACCAGCGACCGCAGCCCGCAGGTCAGGCCCGAGATCATCGCCACCGACCACACGAAGTAATAGCTGTAGCGCGAGCGGTTCGCCGGCATGCCGCGGCGCACGCCCACGGCCACGCCGAACATGAAGCCCATCTGCAGCGTCGACATCGCCACGATGCGCGGCGCCACCTGGCTGTCGATATAGGTGTAGCCAGCCACCACCAGCCAGGCGACCGTGCAGGCCACCCCCATCAGATGACGCGGCACCCGTTGCCCCATCAGGCGGCGGATGCCGGTGTAATAGGCGCACAGCGCCGCCGCAATCAGGGCGTTGGGCAGCAGGATCGACAGCCAGCGCGGCGCCTCGGTGACCTGCAGGCCGAATAAAAAAAACGCCAACAGCGTAAGCAGGTTGGCGCGTATGGTCTCGGGTATCCCCGCCATGCCGCTGCGCGCCAGGGACCCCAGCACGCAAAGCGACAACACCCCCGCCAGTACTGCTATCGACAGCAAATGAACGGGAGCGATCATGGGCGGTGCGCCAGACGGCGCGCGGGTCAGGTGTTGCGGGTGGATTTCACGATGGTCATGGCGGACGCGATCATGCCGCCGACATCCGCCAGGTTGGCCGGCAGGATCAGCGTATTGCCTTCCTTGGCCACGTTGCCGAAGGCTTCGACGTAGCGCTCGGCCACCTTCAGGTTCACCGCTTCCATGCCGCCCGGCTGGCGCACCGCGTCGGCGACCTGCGTGATGGCCTTGGCGGTGGCTTCCGCAATCGCGAGCACGGCGGCCGCTTCGCCCTGGGCCTGGTTGATCTGGGCCTGCTTCTCGCCTTCCGAGCGGGCAATGGCGGCTTCGCGTTCGCCGGTGGCGATGTTGATCTGCTCTTGGCGACGGCCTTCGGACGCCGCGATCAGCGCGCGCTTTTCACGCTCGGCGGTGATCTGCGCCTGCATCGAACGCAGGATCTCATTGGGCGGGGTCAAGTCCTTGATTTCATAGCGCAGCACCTTCACGCCCCAGTTCAGCGCGGCCTCGTCCAGCGACGAGACGATGTTGCTGTTGATGGAATCGCGCTCTTCGAAGGTGCGGTCCAGTTCCATCTTGCCGATGACCGAGCGCAGCGTGGTCTGCGCCAGCTGCGTGATGGCCGAGATGTAGTTCGACGAGCCGTACGAGGCGCGCATCGGGTCGGTCACCTGGAAGTACAGCACGCCGTCCACCTGCAGCTGGGTGTTGTCGCGCGTGATGCAGACCTGGCTCGGCACGTCCAGCGGGATTTCCTTGAGCGAATGCTTGTAGGACACGCGTTCGATGAACGGAATCACGAAGCCGGCGCCCGGCGACAGGACGCGGTCGAACTTGCCCAGTCGTTCGACCACCCAGGCATGCTGCTGGGGAACGATGGCGATCGCCCTGATGACGATCAGGATCGCCAGCGCGACGATGACGAGCAGGACGATAGTGGAAGTATCGATCATGATGTAGAGCCTCTTCTGGGGTGAATGCGGTGGCGCTCCTGCCCGCGATAGCCAGGGCGCCTGCTGCTGCCGGCTCCGCCTGGGGCGGGCCTGGGTCTTGCATGGAGGCCGCCCGCGCCGCAAGGTGTACTTGCCGCGAGGGGCCTCCTTTGAGGGGAATGCCTTCTTGAGGGTTCCTTGTCAGCGCGCGGCGCCGGCCAGGTCGCCCTTGGGCGTCAGGACCAGGCATGTGCCGCGCATTTCGGTAATGGTGTGTTCGCCGGCGTGGGCCGGTTGCCCCTCGGCCAGTTGCGCCTGCCAGTGCGCGCCGCGGTACCAGACTCGCGCCGAGCCGTCGGCGGCCCAGGCTTCGACCTTGACGGTCTGGCCGATGTCCAGGTTGACGTCCGCGTTGCGGGCGGCATTGACCTCGCGCTTTTTCAGCACGCGCGTCTTGCGCAGCAGCAAGAGGCCCAGCAGCAGCACCACGCCGCAAGCCACCAGTTGCCATTCCAGGCCCGCCAGCAGCCACGCCGCGACGCCGCCGGCGGCCAGTCCCAGCGCCACCAGCAGCAAGTAGAACGTTCCCGTCGCCAGTTCCCCGATGAGGGCCAGCGCGGCCAGTCCCAGCCATATCCACATAGTTGAATTCGCCTGAAAGGATGAGTCGTTCAGCGGATTGTACGGATTTCCAGGACGCAACGGGGGGCATCCGGCCCCATTGCGGACAATTGCCTGGATTATGATGTGTGCTGGCGTTCGCCATCCGGCCCGATCCGGCGCCCGGCATCTTCAACGCATAAGCCTCCATGACCGCTGCAATACCCTCAGTCCGCCCCGTCCTCATCCTGCACACGGGCGACCCGGACGACACGCTCAAAAGCCAGTTCGGCGGCTATGCCGAACAACTCGCCCGAGCCTCCGGCCTGGCCCCCGACGCGCTCGACATCGTCGCCGTCCACAATGGCGAACGCCCTGGCGCCCCCGGTCAATATCGCGCCGCCCTCATCACCGGTTCGCCCGCCATGGTCACCGACCTGGAACCCTGGAGCGAAGACACCGCTGCCTGGCTGCGCGAAGCCGCTGCGGCCGGCCTGCCCATGTTCGGCATCTGCTACGGCCACCAGTTGCTGGCGCACGCGTTGGGCGGCAAGGTCGGCTACAACCCCGCCGGCCGCGAAGTCGGCACCCAGACCGTCGAACTGCTGCCCGCCGCCGCCGGCGACAAGCTGCTGGCCGGCCTGCCCCCCACGTTCCCCGCCCAGATGCTGCATGCCCAGACCGTGCTGCAGCCGCCGCCCGGCTCTGCCGTGCTGGCCCGCTCCGATCTGGACGAACACCAGATGATCCGCATCGGCCGCAATATCTTCTCGACCCAGTTCCATCCCGAATTCGGCCCCGACTTCGTGCGCGCCCACCTCGAACGCTTCGGCCGCCGCTATGCCGCCGAAAACCTCGACGTGCCGGGCCTGTCCGCCAACGTGCGGGCCACGCCCGTGTCCGGCGAACTGGTGCGCCGTTTCCTGGACGCCTACGCACCCGCCTGAGGCCCCGGTGCCGGGCAGCGCGCAATGCCGCCGTCCGGCCCGCAACAACCGGAGTGCGGCACGGGGCGGCCTTTGAGAACATACCCAAAAGCGCGTCAATTCCCGCGCCCAGGAGCCCCCTCATGACCCAAGCCGCCCCCTTGAGCAAACAGCACGCCGCCGCCGTCGAACGCGCCTGCCGCGCGCTCGAAGCCGAGCAGCCGCCCGACCTGAACACGCTGGCCGAACAGGCCGGCATGAGCCGCTTCCATTTCCATCGCATCTTCAAGGCGGCCACGGGCATCACCCCCAAGGCCTACGCCAACGCGCTGCGCGCCGACCGCGCGCGCCAGCAATTGCGGCAAGGCGCCAGCGTCACCGACGCCATGTACGGCGCCGGTTTCAATTCCAGCGGCCGCTTCTACGAAGCCGCGCCCGCCATCCTGGGCATGACCCCCACGGCCTTTCGCAACGACGGCGCCGGCGTCGAGATCCGCTTCGCGGTCGGCCAGTGCTCGCTGGGCGCGCTGCTGGTGGCCGCCAGCGACACCGGCATCTGCGAAATTGCCCTGCACGACGACCCCGAACAACTGGTGCGCAACCTGCAGGACCGTTTCAAGGCCGCCCGGTTGATCGGCGCCGACCGCGAATTCGAACAATGGATGGCGGCAGTGGTCGGCTTTGTCGAAAACCCGTCCGTCGGCCTGCACCTGCCGCTGGACGTGCGTGGCACTGCCTTCCAGCGCCGCGTCTGGGAAGCCCTGCGCGACATCCCCGTGGGCGCCACCGCCACCTACACGGACATCGCCGAGCGCATCGGTGCGCCCCGCGCCGTGCGTGCCGTCGCCCGCGCCTGCGCCACCAACAACATCGCGCTGGCCATCCCCTGCCACCGTGTCGTGCGCACCGACGGCTCGCTGGCGGGCTACCGCTGGGGCATCGAGCGCAAGCGCGAACTGATCGAACGCGAAGCGCTGGCGGCCTAGGGCGGGTTGCTGGCGGGCGGCTTCCCGGCAGCCAGGTCCCGGACAGGCCAGGCCCTTGCTTGATTCTTGCCAGCTCAGTGCCTGGCCCCTACGCCGCAAACGCCGCCAGCACATCCAGCACCGCGCCCACCGCATCACCGGGGGCCGGTGCATTGCGATACGCCAGCGCCATCGGCCGCATGAGCGGCGGCGACAGCGGGCGAACCCGATCCGGCTCGTCGCCCACCTCTTCCAGCGGCAGGATCGCCACGCTCTGGTTCGCCGCGGCCAGCCGCTTCAAGGCCTCGGGGTAGCTCAGCGCCAGGTAGGGCCGCGGATTCAAGCCGGCCTGGCCAAACCATGATGCGATCAAGCCGTGCATCTGCGTGCCCGGCGCAAAGGACGCCCAGCGCCGGGTCGAGAGCCACTCGGGCGTGACCGTCTCCGGCGCATCCCAGTCTGGCGGCATCAGCGCCACCATGGGGTCGCTGCGCCAGGGCGCCAGCGTCACCCGCGCCGCGGCCGGCTGGGGGCTGGCGACGATGCCGATATCCAGCGTATCGGCCTGCAAGCGCAGCATCGCCTCGGCAGACCCCACCGCTTCCAGCTTCAGTTCCACCCCGGGATTGCGGCGGCCCAGCGCATCGAGCATCAGCGGCAGCCGCCGCATCCCCACGCCAGCGGACACGCCGACCCTCACCACGCCGCCCCCGCCTGCCGCGCAGCGGCGCACCAGGTCGATCAGGTCATCGCTGGCCGACAGCAGCTTGCGCCCCGCCTGCACCAGCGCCAGGCCCGCGGGCGTCAATTCGGCCTGCCGGCGACCGCGCGCGACCAACGCGACCTGCATGCGCGCCTCCAGCTCTTTCACGTGCAGGCTGATGGTGGGCGGGGCCAGGTGCAAGGCTTGCGCAGCCGCGGCGAACGTCCCCAGGTCCGCAATGGCCACCAGGGTCTGGATCTGGTCCAGGTTGAGATTACGCATCAGTTTTTCTGACCAATCAGGTCAATAAAGTCAACTTTACGGATGCTAACCCATCGCCGAACATCCGGCCATGCACAACGACACCCCGCTTCCCCCCCAACGCGCCCCGGCCGAACAGACCGCCACGGACTTGCCGCCAGACCGTCCCGCCGGGCGCCTGCGACGCTGGGCGAGCGCTGCGCGCGCCAGGCTGGCACGCGCCGAGAAACGCATCATCGAACGCTTCAGGGTCCCGCCCAGCGGGGCCTGAAACCGGCCCCCGGATCGACCCTCCCCGATCCTTGGAACCGCCGTAAACGCACCTCCTGGAACAGACGCGAACAGCCATAAAAAAACCCGCGCCGAAAACGGCGCGGGTTTTGAAGATCGACTGGCGATTACTGCTTGGCCAGGCGCTGCCACGTATCGACAACGGTGTCGGGGTTGAGCGACATCGACAGGATGCCCTCGTCCTTGAGCCATTGCGCGAAGTCCGGGTGGTCGCTGGGGCCTTGGCCGCAGATACCCACGTACTTGTTGGCGGCCAGGCAAGCCTTGATCGCGCGGCGCAGCATGAACTTCACGGCCTCGTCGCGTTCGTCGAAGTCGGCGGCCAGCAGTTCCATGCCGGAATCGCGGTCCAGGCCCAGCGTCAGCTGGGTCATGTCGTTCGAGCCGATCGAGAAACCGTCGAAATACTGCAGGAACTCGTCGGCCAGGATGGCGTTGGACGGCACTTCGCACATCATGATCAGCTTCAGGCCGTTTTCGCCACGCGCCAGGCCGTGCTTGGCCAGCAGGTTCACGACCTTCTCAGCCTGACCCAGCGTGCGCACGAAGGGCACCATGATCTCGACGTTGGTCAGGCCCATGTCATCGCGCACCTTCTTGAGGGCTTCGCATTCCATGCGGAAGCACTCGGCGAAGTCTTCGGCGATGTAGCGCGACGCGCCGCGGAAGCCCAGCATGGGGTTCTCTTCCTCGGGCTCGTAGCGCGAACCGCCCACCAGCTTGCGGTACTCGTTGGACTTGAAGTCCGACATGCGCACGATGACCGGCTTCGGGTAGAACGCGGCCGCGATGGTGGCCACGCCTTCGGCCATCTTCTCGACGAAGAACGCGCGCGGGCTGGCATGGCCGCGAGCAGCCGATTCCACGGCCTTCTTCAGTTCGCCATCCACGTTCGGGTAGTCCAGCACCGCCTTGGGGTGGATGCCGATGTTGTTGTTGATGATGAATTCCAGGCGAGCCAGGCCCACACCCCCGTTGGGGATCTGGGCAAAGTCGAACGCCAGCTGGGGGTTGCCCACGTTCATCATGATCTTCAGATCGATGGCGGGCATGTCGCCGCGGCGCACTTCCTCGACTTCGGTCTCGATCAGGCCGTCATAGATGCGGCCTTCGTCGCCTTCGGCGCACGACACGGTCACGGCCTGGCCTTCCTTGAGCAGGTCGGTGGCGTTGCCGCAACCCACCACGGCCGGAATGCCGAGTTCACGCGCGATGATGGCCGCGTGGCAGGTACGGCCGCCGCGGTTGGTCACGATCGCCGAGGCGCGCTTCATGACGGGTTCCCAGTTGGGGTCGGTCATGTCGGTGACCAGCACGTCGCCGGGCTGCACCTTGTCCATGTCGGAGATGTCGCCGACCACGCGCACCGGGCCCGCGCCGATCTTCTGGCCGATCGCGCGGCCGGTGATCAGGACCTGGCCGGTGGCCTTCAGGCGGTAGCGCTGCTGCACGTCGTTGGCGCCCTGCTGCGACTTCACCGTTTCGGGGCGCGCCTGCAGAATGTAGATCTTGCCGTCGACGCCGTCGCGGCCCCACTCGATGTCCATCGGGCGGCCGTAGTGCTTTTCGATGATGACGGCGTAGCGGGCCAGTTCATTGACCTCGTCGTCGGTCAGCGAATAGCGGTTGCGCTCGGACACGGGCACGTCCACCGTGCGCACGGCACGGCCTTCCGGACGCTCGGGGTCGAATTCCATCTTGATCAGCTTCGAACCGATGCGGCGGCCGACGATGGGGAAGTGGCCTTGGGCCAGCGTGGGCTTGAAGACGTAGAACTCGTCGGGGTTGACGGCGCCCTGCACCACGGTTTCGCCCAGGCCGTACGACGAGGTGATGAACACCACGTCCTGGAAGCCCGATTCGGTGTCGATAGTGAACATCACGCCGGCGCTGCCCTTGTCGGAACGCACCATGCGCTGGATGCCGGCCGACAGGGCCACATCGGCGTGGGCGTAGCCCTTGTGCACGCGATACGAAATGGCGCGGTCGTTGTAGAGCGAGGCGAACACGTGGCGGATCTTGTCCAGCACGTCATCGATGCCGACGACGTTCAGGAAGGTTTCCTGCTGGCCGGCGAACGAGGCGTCGGGCAGGTCTTCGGCGGTGGCGGACGAGCGCACGGCGAACGAGCCCTTGCCGTCAGCGTCGAGCTTGGCGAAGGCGTCGCGGATCTGCGATTCGAATTCCGACGAGAACGGCGCCTCGATGATCCATTGACGAATCTGCGAGCCGGCGTTGGCCAGTTCGCGGACGTCTTCGGGGTTCAGCGTGGTCAGGCGTTCGGCGATGCGCTTATCCAGGCCCGAGGCCTTGAGGAAGTCGCGGAAAGCATCAGCGGTCGTGGCAAAGCCGCCCGGCACGCGGACACCCGCGCCAGACAGCTGGCTGATCATTTCGCCTAGTGATGCGTTCTTGCCTCCTACCGAGTCCACGTCCGTCATGCGGAGCTGCTCGAACAAAACAACATACGACATTGAAGTCACCTTTTACAATGGAATGAAAGCGAGTTTGGTCAATGCAGATTCGGCGCCCGGCAACTGCCCGGAAATCGCCGATCCGACTGCGCTGACCAAACTGGCCTTGGACCGCCCTTGGGGTGACTTATAGGGGCCTGATTGTACTCGTACGAGCACAGTCGGCCATCTGCCTGGTTGGAATTTTTTACACATGACATCTACCCCGATCGTACGCACGGTATACATCGTTTCCGACAGCACCGGCATCACTGCGGAAACCTTCAGCCAGTCAGTGCTTTCCCAGTTCGAGGAAGTCAATTTCAAGCCCGTGCGGCTGCCGTTTGTCGACACGCTGGAAAAAGCCGCCGAAGTCGCCGCACGCATCGACCGCAGCGCCCTGGAAGCCGGGGTGCCGCCCATCGTGTTCAGCACCTTGGTCAACCCCGACATCCTGGCCCGCGTTCGCCAGGCGAACGGAATTTTCCTGGACCTGTTCGGCACCTTCGTCAGCCACATCGAGCAGGCGCTGGGGCTGAAATCCAGCCATTCCATCGGCCGCTCGCACATGCAGGCCAATTCAGAAAAGTACCGCAACCGCATCGACGCCATCAACTTCAGCCTGGCGCACGACGACGGCCAGTTCGTGAACCAGCTGGACCAGGCCGACGTCATCCTGGTGGGCGTCTCGCGCTGCGGCAAGACCCCCACCAGCCTGTACCTGGCCATGCAGTACGCCATCAAGGCGGCCAACTTCCCCCTGACACCCGATGACTTCGAGCGGGGCACCCTGCCCTCGACCATCGCGCCGCACCGCTCCAAGCTGTTCGGCCTGTCGATCCAGCCCGAGCGCCTGTCCGAGGTGCGCAACGAACGCCGCCCGAACAGCCGCTACGCGCAGCTGGAGCAATGCCGCTATGAAGTCGCCGAAGCCGAACGCATGATGCGTCGCGAAGGCATTTCGTGGCTGTCCACCACCACCAAGTCGATCGAAGAAATCTCGACCACGGTGTTGCAGGAAGTCGGCCTGGACCGGGGCTGAAAATGCCCAGGGCGCGCCATTGGCGCGCCCTGGGCCGGCCGACGGATCCGCCAGCTGCGATCAGCGACGCAGCTTGACGCGCTCGCGCGAGTCGGCGCCCCAGTACCGCAGTGGCGCCATTTCTTGCTGCGCCACCGTCTCGGAATCCTCCAGGCGCATGGCCTGCGCACCCATGCTGGAAGAATTGCCCCCCACGCCCTCGACACTCAACCGCACGTAGCGCGTCTGGCCCGGCGCCAGGTCGAACGTCAGCGATTCGTTGTCGCGCAGGGTATCCACACGGTAGGTCCCTGCCGGACGATTCACGAAGAAGAAGCTGCCCGGCTTGGAACGCCCGACCTTCACCTCATTGACGCGCAGGTAAGGCTGGCTCGCAACCACACTGATCGGCGCCGGGGGCTGGTAGAAATAGATCCGGCCGGTGTCCGGCACCATCACGGGCATGTTCGCCGCCACATCCCGATAGCGGGCGCCACCGCAACCCGCCAACAATCCCGCCGCGACCGCGACGGCGGCCAGCATCTTGATCCCGCGATTCATTGCTTTTTCTCCTCTGCTGCATGGTGTAGATCAGTTATTGCCGCTGCGGTATGGGCAGCGCCACAGGGCGCGGCAATTCGATATAAGTGCCGTCGCCGGGCAGGTAGAACCCCACCAGCTTGCCGGAAGAGGCCACGAGATTGGCCTCGGCCTGCCGCGGCAACGGGATCGTGAACGCCTCCCCTAAGGCACGGTACACATCGCCCTGCACAATGGCGCCGATACGCTTCCACGGCACCCCCGACGCCAGCGTTACGGCCGCCCCGTCGGGCAGCGAAGCGACGACATCGCGCGACAGTTGGACGGTGCCAGCCCCCTCGACAGCATCCACCGGCACCAAACTGACACGCTGCGGCTTTCCCCCGCCGCAACCGCCCAGCGCCACCATGCACAGGACGACTCCCAGCGCGCGACACGACAGGCGATACATGACCGGAGAGGACAGCATGGGTACCTCGATGCGAAGGATGTGGGCTTACTTATTGGAGCAATTTATTGGCGCAACGATGTAACCCGGCATCAATAGCGCAGCTTTTCGCGATCGCGCCAACCGGCGCCCCAATAGCGCAAACCGGACATGTCCTGCCGAGCCTTGTCGGCATCGTCCTCCAGGCGCAGCACCTGGGTGCCCGCCACGACTTCCGTGCGCACATAGCGGGTCTGGCCGGCGTCCATGGGTATGTCCAGCGCCGCCCTGCCCGCCTTCTTGTCGGTAGCGGTGGCCACGGTATGCGTGCCGGCGGGACGATCGACGAAGAAGAAGCGTCCCGGCTTGGAGCGACCGATCTTGCGGCCGTCGACCAGGATCGCGGGCTCGGCGGCGTTGCCGCTCCCGGTTGCCTGGGCGGGCTGGTAGATATAGATGCGGCCATTGCCGGCCTCGATGGCGGGAATCTGCGCGGCGATCTCGCCGTAGCGCGGCCCCGCGCAACCTGCCAGCAGCAGCGTGGCCGCGGACACGGCCAGGGTCAATCGGATCCAGCCCTTCATGCGCATTCCTCCTCGTTGGCGGGCGCAATGCCGTCGATAACGGCGCCGCGTCCCGGGCACGCAAGAGTATAAGCGGGGACAGGCCCCCGTAATGCGTAACGAAAAATAAGAGAGGACCGAATCAGCGTGCGGCCGCGGCAAGCGCCTGGCGCCGCTGTTCGAACAGACAGACGGCTGCGGCCGCGCCCACGTTCAGCGACTCCACGGCCGCCATGTCGTGCGGGATGCGCACCTTGAGCCGGGCGGCCGCCAGCAGCGACGGCGCCACGCCCTGCCCTTCGTGGCCGAACACCCACGCGCAGCGCTCGGGCAGGCGTGCGGCATACAGGTCCTGGGCGCCATCCAGCGCCGTGGCGACCAGCGGCACGCCCAGGCGCGAAGCCAACGCCTGCAGGTCCACGTGCTCGTGAATCGCCAGGGCGAAATGCGCGCCTTGCCCACTGCGCAGCACCTTGGGCGACCAGGCAGCCGCCGTGCCCGTGGCCAGGAACACGCGCTTGATGCCCGCGGCCGCGCTGGTGCGCAGCAACGTGCCGACATTGCCGGGGTCCTGGATACGATCAAACAGCACGCAGTTCTCGTCGACTGTGTCCGGCAACGCCGGACTGGGTGGCGTGACCACGAATGCCACGCCCTGCCCGCTTTCGACGCTGGCCAGCGCCTGCATCAGCCGGGCGTCCAGCGCCAGGCAGCGCGCGTCCGGCACCGAAGCGGCCAGCGCGGCGATGTCGGGCTGCGACAGGCGTTCGATGTCGAAGATGGCCTGATCCGGCGCGCCATGGTGCTGCAGCCACGCCTGGCATAGATGCACGCCATCGAGCAGCACGGGCGCGCCGCGCTTGCCGGCGGTGCCGGCCAGCTTGACCAGCGCCTTGACCGCGGGGTTGTCGCGGGAACTGATGTGCTTCATGGCGTCGCGCCAAAGGCCTTGATGGGCGCGAAGCTGCGGCGGTGCTCGGCGCAGGGGCCATGCTCGCGCAGCATCTGCAGGTGCAGTGCGGTGCCGTAGCCCTTGTGCTGGTCGAACGCGTATTGGGGATACAGCGCATGCAGGCGCAGCAGATCGGCATCGCGCGCGGTCTTGGCCAGGATGGAGGCCGCCGAAATGGCCGGCACCAAGGCGTCGCCCTTGATCACGGTCTGGACCGTGCAGCCCAGCTTGGGCGCCTGGTTGCCGTCCACCAGCGCCAGCTGGGGCATGGTGGCCAGGCCCTGCACGGCACGCTGCATCGCCAGCAAGGTGGCGCGCAGGATATTCAGGCTGTCGATCTCGGCCACGCTGGCGCTGGCCACGCACCAGGCCAAGGCGTGCGCCTGGATTTCCAGCGCCAGGGCCTCGCGGGTGGCCGCCTTGAGCACCTTGGAATCGGCCAGGCCGTCGATGGGGCGCGCGGGGTCCAGGATGACGGCCGCGGCATACACCGCGCCCGCCAAGGGGCCGCGGCCAGCTTCGTCCACGCCGGCCGTCACCAATGCCGGCTGGGCCGGCATGGCGAACAGGTCAGGCTGCTCCACCGGCCACCTCCAGGATCGCCTGGGCCGCGAGCGCCGGCGTATCGCGCAGCAGCTCTTGATGCAAGGCGGTAAAGCGTGCCTCGATGCGGGCGGTATGGGCCTCGTCGGTCAGGGCCGTCCAGGTGGCTTCGGCCAGCTTCTCGGGCGTGGCGTCGTCCTGCAGCAGCTCGGGCACGGCAAAGTCGCGCAGCAGCACGTTGGGCAGGCCCACCCAGGGCAGATAGGGGCGTTCTTGCCCGGACTTCCAGGCCATGATGCGTCGCATCCAGGGCGAGAGCACGTACGAGATGACCATGGGGCGCTTGTACAGCGCCGTTTCGAGCGTGGCGGTACCGCTGGCCACCAGCACGGCGGTGCTGGCTTCCATGACGGACCAGGCCACGGGGGCCTGGCGTTCGCCCCCCTCGCCATGCAGGTCGTTCGCCGTAATGCAGCGCAGGCCCGGCACCGGATACTGGGCCAGGATCGCCTGGAATTCGGCGCGGCGCTGGTCATTGACCATGGGCACTACGCATTGCAGCGCCGGATCCCGTTTTTGCAGCAATTGGGCGGCTTGCAGGAAGCGCGGCGCCAACAGGCGAATCTCGGACGAACGGCTACCCGGCAGGATCGCCAGCACGCGGGCATTCTGGTCGATGCCCAGTCGCGCGCGCGCCGCGGCACGATCGGGCTGCATGGGCACTGCGCCAGCCAGCGGATGGCCGACGTAGGTCACCGGGATGCCTTCCTTGCGGTAGATCTCTTCCTCGAACGGAAACAGCACCAGCATGTGCGAGACCGATTCGCGGATCTTGTGGATGCGGTCGTAGCGCCAGGCCCAGATGGACGGGCCGACGAAATGCACCGTGGGCGTACCGGCCTCGCGCAGCTTGTGCTCAAGCCGCAGGTTGAAATCCGGCGCATCGATGCCGACGAAGACCGCCGGCGGCTCGGCCAGCCAGCGCTCGCGCACGTCGCGATAGGTGCGCAGCAGGCTGGGCAGGCGCTTGAGCGCGTCCACATAGCCGAACACCGTCAGCGCATGCATCGGATGCCAGGCATCGAAATCGCGGGCCTGCATCTGCGGCCCGCCGATGCCCTGGCAAAGCACGCCGGGGTCGCGTTCCTGCAGACCGGCAATGATGCGCCCGGCCAGCAGGTCGCCCGAGGGCTCGCCGGCCACCATGCCGATCCGCATGTTCATGGGCGGATGATGCCGCGGGAGGCGACGTCCAGGAAGTCCAGCAACGTCTGCAGGTGCTCGGCGACCTCGGGTTCTGCCTGTTGGCGAGCGCGCAGTTCGGCGCGCGCGTCATCCAGCGGCAGGCCGCGGCGGTAGATGATCTTGTAGGCATCGCGCAGCGCCGACACCTGAGCCGGCGTGAACCCGCGGCGCTTCAGGCCTTCGACGTTGATGCCCACCGGCCGGCACGGGTTGCCCGCAGCCAGCACGAACGGCGGCGTGTCCTGCATCAGCGAGCTGTTGCCGCCCGTCATGCTGTGCGCGCCAATGCGCGAGAACTGGTGCACGCCGGTCAGGCCGCCCACGATGGCCCAATCGCCCACATGGACGTGGCCGCCCAGTTGCACGGAATTGGCCAGGATCGTGTGGCTGCCCACATGGCAGTCATGCGCGATGTGCACGTAGGCCATGATCCAGTTGTCGTTGCCCAGCGTCGTGGCGCCGCCGTCCTGCACGGTGCCAGTGTTCAGCGTGACGAACTCGCGCACCGTGTTGCGATCGCCGATGACCAGGCGGGTAGGCTCGCCGTTGTACTTCTTGTCCTGCGGCATGCCGCCGATCGAGCAGTACCGGTAGAACCGGTTGTCGCGCCCGATGGTGGTCACGCCATCGACCATGCAATACGGGCCAAGCTCGGTGCCGGCGCCGATCGTCACATTGGGGCCCACGACGCAGAAGGCGCCGATGACCGCGCTGGGGTCGATTGTCGCCGCCGGGTCGACGACGGCGGTAGGATGGATGTTCCCTGCCATTTACTCTTCCAGAGTACGGATCGCGCACATGAGCTTGGCCGAGGCCACTTCCTGCCCGTCCACCGTCGCGCGCGCCTGGTATTTACAGATGCTGCGGCTCAGGCGCTCGGCTTCGACTTCGATGCGCAACTGGTCGCCCGGCACCACGGGGCGGCGGAAACGCGCGCCGTCGATACCGACGAGGTAATACGCGGTCTTGCTGCCTTCGCACTTCAGGCCGCCGTTTTCGTCGGTGAACGAAAACAGCGCCGAGGCCTGCGCCATGGCTTCGACGATGAGCACGCCCGGCATCACCGGATGATGGGGAAAGTGGCCGTTGAAAAACGGTTCGTTGATCGACACGTTCTTGATGGCGACGATGGACTTGCCGGGCACCATTTCGACGACGCGATCAATCAGCAGCATCGGGTAACGATGCGGCAGCCTCTCCATGATCCCCTTGATGTCGAGTTCCATTTTTCTGTGAATTCCTGCGAGTGAGATAAATCTAGCGGCGCCGGACACGCCAGGGCAGCGACGCGCGCGCCCTAGTCTTTTTCCAGCGTCCGCACACGGCGGCGCAATTGCGCCAACTGTTGTATCACGGCGGCGTTGCGCTGCCATTCGCCATGTTCCGCATACGGGTACACCCCGGTATAGCGGCCAGGCTTGGAAATATTGGACGTCACCGCGGTGCCGCCCGAAATATGCACGTCGTCGCCCAGCGTCAGGTGGCCGGACAGCATCGAGGCGCCGCCGATGGTGCAGCGCTCGCCGATGGTGGTGGATCCGGCCACGCCCACGCAGGCCGCGATGGCCGTATGGGCACCGATGCGCACGTTGTGGGCCACCATGATCTGATTGTCCAGCTTGACGCCGTCGGCCACGACCGTGTCTTCGAGGGCACCGCGGTCAATCGTGGTATTGGCCCCGATTTCGACATCGTCGCCCACCGATACGCCGCCCAACTGCGGAATCTTGCCCCAGGCTCCCTTGCCCAGCGACGGATCCGGCGCAAAACCGAAGCCGTCGGCACCCAGTACGGCGCCACTGTGGATGATGGCGCGCGCGCCCACCTTCACGCCTTCGTACAGCGTGACATGGGCATGCAACCGGCTGTCGGGCCCGATCGAGGAGCCCACCCCGATGACGCATCCCGCACCCAGCACCGAACCGCGCCCGATGCGGGCCCCCGATTCGATGACACAGTTCGGGCCGATGCGCACGTCTTCTTCGATGGTGGCGTCAGGCGCGACCACGGCGGAAGGGTGCGTGGCGGCCGGCAAGGCGGGCCGCCGGGCGGCATCGAACCATTGCGCCACACGGGCGTACAGCAGATAGGGATGCTTGCAGACGACCAGCACGAACGGCGGCCGGGCATCACCGGCCTCCAGGGCCTCGGCCACGTCGGCCGAGACGATGACCGCCCCCGCCTGGGTGGTGGCCAACTGGCTCTGGTACTTGGGATTGGCCAGGAAAGTGATTTCCTGGCTGCCCGCCGATGCCAGGGTGCCGATGCCGCAGACACGCAGCGGGGCGGACCCCGCCGGTGCGCTGATGCGCCAGTCCATGCCCTGGGTATTGGCGGCGCTCAGCAGCGTGTCGAGCGTGGGCGCGCGGGCAAGATCCAGTAAAACCGGCATACGGCTGAGACTTACTTGCCCAGGCTCTGGATCACCTTGTCGGTGATGTCGATGCGCGGGTTGACCGTCACGGCGTCCTGGATGATCAGGTCGTAGTTTTCTTGTTCGGCGATACGCTTGATGGCCTCGTTGGCCTTCGTGACGATGCCGGAAAACTCTTCGTTGCGACGACGGTTGAAGTCTTCCTGGAATTCGCGGCGCTTGCGCTGCAGGTCGGTATCCAGGTTGGACAGTTCACGCTGGCGCTTGACGCGATCGGACTCGGACAGGACAGGCGCGTCCTTGTCGAACTTCTCGGCTTGCGTGCGCAGGCTGTTGTTCAGGCGCTGGAGCTCGTCGTCGCGCTTCTTGAATTCGGCTTCGATCTTGCTTTGCGCCGTCTTGGCAGGGCCAGACTCACGCAGGATCCGCTCGGTATTGACGAAGCCGATCTTGGTGTTTTGAGCCTGAGCGGGCACCGCCGCAACGGAACCCAGGATGAGCGCACCCACCAGGGCAATGGAGCCGCCCAGCTTGCCACGGCGCGTTGCGCGCGGCGAATTCGATGATTTAAGTGCGAAATCAGACATCATGAAAATCTCACCTTCCAGTAAGGCAAAGCCAAAGTGTGTATTGTGCCACTAAACGGCAAGGGAGCCGGGCCGCGGGCCCTCCCCCTTGTTTTCAAGCGTAACGCGACGATTAGAATCCGGTCCCGATCTGGAACTGGAAGGCCTGCTTGTCGTCGCCCGGCTTGGCATTGAGCGGACGGGCATACGACAGTTGCAACGGACCCATCGGCGACTGCCACGACAGACCGATACCGGCCGAGAAACGCCAGCCGCAAGGATCGTCGACCTCGCTGCCCGGCTTGCCGTTGGTGCAAGACAGGCCACTGCCCGCGCCCACCTGGCCCGCATCGCTGAAGATGAACCAGCGCAGCGTGCGGTCCTTCGAGGCGCCCGGGAACGGCAGGTACAGCTGCGCGTTCGCCACGATACGGCGCGAACCGCCCAGGTAGTCGCCCGTGATCGAGTCGCGCGGACCCAGCGACGAACCCTCGTAGCCCCGCACGGTACCGATACCGCCCGCGTACACGTCCTTGATGATCGGGTAGTCCTTGCCGCCGTAGCTCTGGCCCCAATCGACCATGCCGTTCAGCGCCAGGGTGTACGAGCCGCCCAGCGGGATGAAGTACTGCTGCTGACCGGTCAGCATGTAGTACTTCAGGTCCACCGTCGAGAAGTCGCTCTTGAGGCGGGTATACGAACCCTTGGTCGGCGCCAGGGCGCTGTCGCGGGTGTCGTTGGACCAGCCCGCGGTGAAGATCACCGAGTTGGTGGCATCGCCATATTGGTCGACGAACTTGCGGTAGGCCAGCGGCGAATTCGAGAACAGGTCGATCTGGTTGCGCTCAAGGTTGGCGCCCAGGAAGATCCGGTCGTATTCCGAGATCGGCACACCGAAGTTCATGCCCAGGCCCATGGACTTGACGCGGTAGTCGCCGTCGTTGTTGTTCCAGGGCTCGGTCACGCGGTAGTACGCCGACGTGGTGCGGCTGATGCCGTCCTTGGTCCAGTACGGGTCGGTGTGCGACAGCACCACGGCACGGTTGGACTTGCTGGTGTTCAGCTGCAGCGTCAGGTTGGTGCCGCTGCCGAAGACGTTGTCTTCGCTGATACCGGCCGACAGAATGGCCTTTTCGGACGAGCCGTAGCCCACGCCCAGGTTGATCATGCCGGTGGGCTTTTCCTTCACGTCGACGTTGACGTCGACCTGGTCGGGCGAGCCCGGCACGGGATCGGTCTTGACGTTGACGTCGCTGAAGTAGCCCAGGCGGTCGACGCGGTCGCGGGACGTCTTGATGTCCTTGGCGTCGTACCAGGCGGCTTCCTGCTGGCGCATTTCGCGGCGCACGACTTCGTCGCGCGTGCGGGTGTTGCCACCGATCTGGATGCGGCGCACGTACACACGGCGGCTCGGGTCGACGTAGAACGTCAGGTCGGCTTCGTGCTTGGCACGGTCCAGCTGCGGATTCGGGTTGACGTTGGCGAACGCGTAGCCCAGTTCACCCAGGTAGTCCGTGATGGCCTTGGCCGAGTCGTTGGCCTTGGCGGCCGAGAACGTCTCGTCAGGCTTGACCTTGACCAGGGCGTTGATTTCCTTGTCCAGGCCGATCAGGTTGCCCGCCAGCTTGACGCTGCGAACCTTGTAGGGTTCGCCTTCGTGCACGGTGATCGTGATGCGGATGTCTTTGCGGTCCGGCGAGATCGTGACCTGCGGCGGCTCGACCGAGAATTCCAGGTAGCCGCGGTCGAGGTAGAACGAGCGCAGGCGTTCGAGATCGCCCTCGAGCTTTTCGCGGGAATACTTGTCGGTGTCGGTGTACCAGGTCAGCCAGCCCGGCGTCGTCAGCTTGAATTCGTCGAGCAGGTCGCTTTCGGAGAACGCCTTGTTGCCGACGAAGCGGATTTCCTGGATGCGTGCGACCGAGCCTTCGAACACGTCGAAGCTCACCCCGACGCGGTTACGCGGCAGCGGCGTGACGGTGGAAGTCACTTCAACGCCATACTTGCCCTTGGACAGGTATTGCTGCTTGAGTTCGTATTCGGCGCGCTCGAGCATCGAGCGGTCGAAAATACGGCCTTCGGCAAAACCCACCTGCCCCAGCGACTTGGTGATGGCCTTGGAATCGAACTCGCGCATGCCGTTGAAATTCACGGAGGCGATCGTCGGACGTTCCTGCACCACCACGACCACGACATTATTGTCGGTCTGGATCTGCACGTCGGTGAAGAAACCCGTGCCATACAGGCGGCGGATGGCTTCGGTGGCTTCTTCTTCGGTGAATTTCTCGCCGACTTTGACGGGGAGATAACCGAAGACGGTGCCGGCGTCGGTTCGTTGAATACCCTCTACGCGGATATCCCGCACGACAAAAGGGTCGAAGGCGTGGGCCATGCCTGGAAGCAGCAATGCGGCGATCAGACTCGGCACTATGCCCGGCAGTACACCCTTTTTGTGATGAAACATCCGGCGAAAAGACATCCTTGAGTATCCTCGGTCGTGCAAATGGCGGGGGATTTTATGCTAAATGGCGTTCAAGTGAATAAACGCGTGAAATCATTAAACAGCGCAAGCCCCATCAGGCTTGCCAATAAACCAATGCCTGCGCGCTGTCCAATATCGATCCATCGTGCGGGCGGAGGACTGCCCCGCACAATTTCGACGAGATAGTACAGCAGATGACCACCGTCCAGCATAGGAATCGGGAGCAAATTTAGTACCCCCAGGCTGATGCTGATCAACGCGATATAGGCGATGTACGCAACAATGCCGATCCGGGCGGTCTGGCCGGCGTAATCGGCGATGGTGACCGGACCGCTGACATTGCGCCAGGAAACGTCGCCCGTGACCATGCGGCCCATCATGCGCAGCGAGAACAGTGCGGTATCCCAGGTGCGGACCGCGCCGCGCCACAGGCTGTCGAACACGCCGTAGCGAACCGTTACCATGGGCACGTCGCCGCCCAGCTGGACACCCAGGCGGCCGATGACCTGGCCGTTGACGGTTTCGGCCCGCGGCGTGACGTTGACGGTGACGTTGGCGCCGTCGCGCGCCAGGGTCAGCGCCAGGACCTTGCCCGCGCTTTCCTGGATCTGCTTGACCAGCGCGCCGGTATCGGGGGTGGGCTGGCCGTCGACGGCCAGGATCAGGTCGCCCTGCCGCAGGCCGGCCGCCTGCCCTTCGCCGCCATCGTTGACGACGCGCACGGCGGGCTTGGGCTGGGCCAGGCGGATACCGGCGGCGGCCAGCGGGTCGCCGCCAGCCGGGTCCATGGCGTTGGCCGGCAGGGTCAGTTCGCGTTGATGCGAGCCGCCCGTGGCGGTGCCGACTTCGATCTGGGTGCGCCCCCCCGTGGCCATCAGGTCCATCAGGCGCCACCGGGCGTCGGACCACGATGCCACTTCCTGCCCATCGATGGACAGGATGCGATCGCCGGCGGACAGGCCTGCGCGCGCAGCCGGCGTGTCGGCGGCGGGCTGGGCGATGACGGCGACCGGCTCTTCGGTGCCCGCCATGTTCAGGCCGGCGTACAGGAAGACCGCGAGAATGAGATTGAAGATGGGGCCGGCGGCGACGATGGCGATGCGCTTGCCGACGGACTTGTTGTTGAACGCGCCCGCCGCTTCGGACGGACTGGCGCCGGCCGGGGCTTCGTCCTGCATTTTGACGTAGCCGCCCAGCGGCAGGGCCGAGACGGCCCATTCGGTGCCGTGCTTGTCGACACGGCGCAGGATGACCTTGCCGAATCCGACCGAGAACCGCAATACCTTGACGCCGCAAAGCCGGGCCACCCAATAGTGCCCCAGTTCATGGAAGATGATCAGGGAGCCAAGCGCGACGGCAAAGGCCAGCAGGGTGAAAAGCATCGAGGTCGGAAAATCCAGGGATCGGGAATTGCGCTGCGGGGGTTGCCGTATTACGCCAGGCCGAGATTGCCGGCGTAGACGCGCGCCGCAGCATCCAGCGCCAGCACATCGTCAAGACTGTTGAGCGTAACAGATGATTGCCCCCCCTGCCACTCCAGGGTCGCCTCGATCACCCGGGAAATCCACGTGTAGGCCAGCCGGCCGGACAGGAAGGCATCCACGGCCACCTCGTTGGCGGCATTCAGGGCAATGCAGGCCGCCTGCCCCGCCCGCAATGCGGCGAACGACAGCGCCAGGCACGGGAAGCGCGCCAGATCGGGCTTTTCGAAGTCCAGCCGGCCCAGGCGGGTGAGATCCAGGGGACCGACCCCGCTGTCGAGCCGTTCGGGAAAGCCCAGGCCGTAGGCGATGGGGGTCCGCATGTCGGGCTGGCCCAATTGCGCGAGGATCGAGCCGTCGGTGTATTCGACCATGGAGTGCACCACGCTCTGCGGGTGCACCACGACTTCGATGCGGTCGGCGGGCATGGCGAACAGCCAGTGGGCTTCGATGACCTCAAGGCCCTTGTTCAGCATGGTCGCCGAATCGACCGAGATCTTGCGGCCCATGCTCCAGTTGGGGTGGGCGCAGGCTTGTTCCGGGGTGACCTCGTGCAGGTCTTCAAGGTCGCGACCGCGGAACGGACCGCCGGAGGCAGTCAGCAGCAGACGGCGCACGCCGGGCGCCGGCGCATCAGGCGCCCCTGCCCGGCCAGCGTGCGGCATGCATTGGAAAATGGCGTTATGTTCGCTGTCGATAGGCAGCAATTCAGCGCCGTTATCGCGTATGGCCCGCATGAACAGCGAGCCCGCGGCCACCAGGGCTTCTTTGTTGGCCAGCAGCACCCGCTTGCCTGCACGGGCGGCCGCCAGGGCGGCGGGCAGGCCCGCGGCACCCACGATGGCCGCCATGACGGAATCGCACTGTGGGTCCGCTGCCGTGTCCGCCAGCGCCTGCGCCCCCACGCGAATGTCCGGCATGACCTGGCCTGCGGGCCAGGCGGCGATGAACTGCTTGCGGGCCTGATCGTCCGGCACCACCACCACGGCGGCGCGACTGGCCAGCGCCTGCTCGGCGAGCCGCTGCATGCGGCTATAGGCGGACAAGGCATAGACCGCCAGGCGGTCGGGGTGCCGGGCAATCACATCCAGCGTGCTTTCGCCGATCGAGCCGGTCGACCCCAGCACGACGACGCGTTGAAAAGCCGTCAAAACAAGACTCCAGACAAAAGTAGCGCGAATGGCGCGACGGGCAGGATCGCGTCGATGCGATCATAGACCCCGCCGTGGCCGGGCAGAAGCGTGCTGGAATCCTTGCGGCCCGCACGGCGCTTGAGCAGCGACTCGAACAGGTCCCCGACAATGGACAGCACGCCCAGCAGCGCGGCAATGGGCAAGGCCAGCCAGAACGACCAGCGCGCCACCAGGGCATGGCCGAACGTGCCATCCCACAGGCTGGACAGGCCGATCCAGACAACCGCGCCCAGCACGCCGGCGACCGCGCCGGCGATGGTCTTGCCCGGACTGACGCGAGGCGCCAGTTTACGCTTGCCGAACGCGCGGCCCGCAAAATAGGCCGCGATGTCCGCCACCCATACCAGGGCCAGCAGCGACACCACGAAAACGGCGCCACGCGCCATGAACAGCTGCGCCAGCACCACCCAGGCGACGAAGGCGGCGGGCACCGAAAACACGGACCATCCCAGGCTGGCGGGCGGCGCATCGGCACGCCCCCGAACCACCGCCACCACCGCCCCGATCAGCCAGACCGCGGCGACAGCGGGCGTCAGGTAACGCAAGATCCAGGCGGGATCGGCCAGGCCGCTGCGATGGCCCGCGAGCCAGGCCGACGCCAGGGCCAGCATGGCCGCGAACAGCAGGACGGGAATGCCGACCGCGATGATCGACGCAGGCGGCTGGGGCAGCGTCAGGCGCAGCCATTCCCAGTTGGCGCAGGCGGCGGCCAGCGCCAGCAGGGCCACGAACCACCAGGGATTTGCGCTGATCATCGCGGCGGCCAGGATGGCGAGCAGGATGACGGCGGTAACGATACGCTGGCCCAACATAAGACGGTCTCCTCGGGGTCGACTCAGGGCTGCCGCTGGCGGATCGCCGCGAGCGGACCCAGCCGCTTTATTTTGCGCCGCCCTCGGCGAGCTGGGCGCTGGTGCGGCCGAAACGGCGCTCGCGCGTCTTGTACCACTCAAAGGCCTCGCGCAGCTCATCCGCGCCGAAGTCGGGCCAGTAACGGTCGGTGAAATAGAACTCCGCGTACGCCATCTGCCAGATCAGGAAATTCGAGATGCGTTGTTCGCCGCCCGTGCGGATGAACAGGTCGGGTTCGGGCGCCCAGGCCATGGAAAGGTGGCGCGCCAGGCGCTCTTCGTCAACCAGGTGGGGCTGCTCGGCCAGGCCGGGTTCGGCGGCCAGCATGGCGCGGGTGGCCTGCAGGATGTCCCAGCGGCCGCCGTAGTTGGCCGCCACCGTCAGGTGCAGGCGATCGTTGTGGGCGGTACGGGCCTGGGCCGCGAAGATCAGCTCTTGCAGCCGAGGCTCGAAAGCGGTCAGGTCGCCGATGACGTGCAGACGCACGCCCTGCTCTTCGAGCTTGCCGATTTCACGCTCCAGCGCCTGCACGAACAGGCGCATCAGCAGTGAGACTTCTTCGGCCGGACGGCGCCAGTTCTCGGAACTGAAGGCGAACAGGGTCAGGTAGCGCACCCCGGCGCGGCCGCAGGCCTCGACCACGCGCCGCACGGCCTGCACGCCCTTGGCATGCCCCGCCGTACGCGGCAACAACCGCCGCGTCGCCCATCTGCCGTTGCCATCCATGATGATGGCCACGTGCTCCGGGATGTCGCGGATGTCGGGAACCGCCTGGGTAGAACTGGTTGCCATGGATCTGGGGGTGGAAATACGGGGGAAAAACCCGCGCCGTCCAGCCACCGCGCTCGAGCGAGCGCTGCGAGGCGATGAATGGGACGGCGCGAAGGCAAGAATCCTGGTGTCGCGGCAGGCCGTCGGGCCAACCACGGCGATGCCAAGGATTATACGGTCATGATTTCCGCTTCTTTCTGGACGACCATCTTGTCGATCTCGACCACGTTGCGGTCGGTCAGCTTCTGGATGTCGTCCTGGGCGCGACGCTCGTCGTCCTCGGAGATTTCCTTGTCCTTGACCAGCTTCTTGAGCGAATCGTTGGCTTCACGGCGCAGGTTGCGCACGGCGATCTTGGCGTCTTCGCCTTCGCTGCGCACAACCTTGGTCAGGTCGCGGCGGCGCTCTTCGGTCAGGGCAGGCATCGGCACGCGGATGTTGTCGCCCATCGAGATGGGGTTCAGGCCCAGGTCCGATTCACGGATGGCCTTTTCGATCGGGCCGGCCATGTGCTTTTCGTAGGGCTGCACGCTGAGGGTGCGGGCGTCCACGAGGTTGACGTTGGCGACCTGGCCAACCGGCACGGGCGAACCGTAATACTCGACCTGCACGTGATCCAGGATGCCGGTGTGGGCGCGACCCGTGCGGATCTTGCCCAGGTTGGCCTTGAGCGTGTCAAGCGACTTGGCCATCCTGGCTTCGGCGGATTTGCGGATTTCTGCGGCGCTCATGGATTTTCCTTTTCTTTAAACGTGTACCAACGTGCCTTCGTCTTCGCCGCTGACGACGCGCTTGAGCGCGCCCGACTTATTGATCGAAAACACCTTGATCGGCAGCTTCTGGTCGCGGCACAGCGCAAAGGCGGTGGCGTCCATGATTTCCAGGCGACGGACAATCGCCTCGTCGAAGCTGATGCGCGCATAGCGCGTGGCGGAAGGATCCTTGTTGGGATCCGCGCTGTAGATGCCGTCGACCTTGGTGGCCTTCAGCACGATCTCCGCGCCGATCTCGGCACCGCGCAGGGCGGCCGCGGTATCGGTCGTGAAGAACGGGTTGCCCGTGCCCGCGGCGAAGATGACGACCTTGCCTTCTTCGAGGTAACGCAGGGCCTTGGGACGAATGTAGGGTTCGACGACCTGGTCGATGTTCAGGGCCGACTGCACGCGGGTGTCGATACCCTTGTGCTTGAGCGCGTCTTGCAGGGCAAGCGCGTTCATGATGGTGGCCATCATGCCCATGTAGTCGGCGGTTGCGCGGTCCATGCCCTGCGCACCCGGGGCGACGCCACGGAAGATGTTGCCCCCGCCGATGACGATGGCGAGTTCGACGCCGGTGGCGGCGACTTCGGCGATCTCATCGGTCATGCGGACGATGGTGGCGCGATTGATGCCGAATGCATCATCGCCCATCAGCGCCTCGCCGGAAAGTTTGAGAAGAACCCGTTTGTATGATCTGCTGCTCATAGGTGATATCCCGAAGAACAATCCGACGAAAGTTTAAGACAAGAAGGGGGAAATCCCCCACGCCGCACCCGCCGGGCGGGCTGGCTGCCCTGAGGTGACGTGCACCTTGGGGCGGCGCGGCGCTGAAAAAAGGCCGGTCTAGAATAATCTAGCGCCGGCCTCCTGAGCACTACCCTGGGGTCAGGCGCGGCCGGCGGCGGCGGCGGCAACCTCAGCGGCGAAGTCGCTGGTCTTCTTCTCGATACCTTCGCCGACGACGAACAGCACGAACTTGCTGATCGAAGCGCCCTTGGCCTTGAGCATCTGCTCGACCGTGTGCTTGTCGTCCTTGACGAACGGTTGCGACAGCAGGGTGACTTCCTTCAGGAACTTGGCAACCGAACCGTCGACCATCTTGGCGACGATGTCAGCCGGCTTGCCCGATTCAGCAGCCTTCTGCTCGGCGACCGAGCGCTCGGCGGCGATGTCGGCCGGATTGACGCCGTCGGCGTTCAGGGCCTTGGGCTTGGTCGCAGCGATGTGCATCGCCAGGTCCTTGCCGACTTCTTCGGCACCGGCGTATTCCACCAGCACGCCGATCTTGCCGCCGTGCACGTAGCTGGCCAGCGCGTTCGGGGTCTCGATGCGCTCGAAGCGGCGGATCGAGATGTTTTCACCGATCTTGCCGATCAGGGCGGTGCGGGTCGATTCGATGGTGCCTTCGCCGTAGGGCAGCGCCGACAGCGCGGCCACGTCGGCCGGGTTCTGCGTGGCGACCAGTTCGGCCAGCTTGTTCACGAAGCCGACGAAGTCGTCGTTCTTGGCGACGAAGTCGGTTTCGCAGTTCACTTCGATGACGGCGCCCTTCTTGGCGTCGGCGGAAATGAACAGGCCGATCAGGCCCTCGGCGGTGACGCGAGCGGCAGCCTTGCTGGCCTTGTTGCCCAGCTTGACGCGCAGGATTTCCTCGGCACGAGCCAGGTCGCCTTCGGCTTCCGTCAAGGCCTTCTTGCACTCCATCATGGGCGCATCGGTCTTTTCGCGCAGTTCCTTGACCAGGGCGGCGGTAATTTCAGCCATGTTAGCTCCAAATTTTGCTAAGACATGCCCCGGCGGGCCGGGGCAATGGTGTAATTCGATGGGACGTCCGCGGGTGGCGGATCGGGAAGATGGGAGCCCACCTTCGCATAGCCGGCAAGGCGGGGGCGTACCGGATTAACGGGCCGCCCCCAGACACTAACCGCCGGACATGACAGCAGGCTTAGGCCTGGTTGTCCTGCACTTCGACGAACTCTTCCTGACCTTCACCGATTTCTTCGACCAGACCGTTCAGGTTCTGTTCGCGGCCTTCCAGCACGGCGTCGGCGATGCCCTTGGCGTACAGCGCGATGGCCTTGGCCGAGTCGTCGTTGCCGGGGATGACGTAGTCGATGCCGTCGGGCGAGTGGTTGGTATCAACCACGGCGACGACGGGGATGCCCAGCGTCTTGGCTTCGGCGATGGCAATCTTGTGGTAGCCGACGTCGATGACGAACATGGCATCGGGCAGACCGTTCATGTCCTTGATGCCGCCGATCGACTTGTTCAGCTTTTCCAGTTCGCGCTGGAACAGCAGGCCTTCCTTCTTGATCATGCGCTCGGCGCCGCCTTCGGCGACGACGGCTTCCATGTCCTTCAGGCGCTTGACCGAGGTCTTGACGGTCTTGAAGTTGGTCAGCATGCCGCCGAGCCAGCGGGCGTCGACGAAGGGCATGCCGCAACGGGCGGCTTCGGAAGCGACCAGTTCACGAGCAGCGCGCTTGGTGCCGACGAACAGGATGTTGCCGCCGCGAGCAGCCAGCTGCTTCACGAACTTGGTGGCTTCCTGGTACTTATCAACCGTCTTTTCCAGGTTGATGATGTGAATCTTGTTGCGATGGCCGAAGATGTAAGGGGCCATCTTGGGGTTCCAGTAGCGGGTCTGGTGACCAAAGTGGACACCCGCTTCCAGCATTTCGCGCATCAAAGACATAACTTTCTCCAAGGGTTGATTTCTTGCGCCGCACCTGCATCAGCCTGTGGCTGACACCCTGGGTGGTGTTGCGCGCGATTTCCCGCACCTGCGGGATGGACAATATTTTAACCGGGCCGGCCGATCACTGCCGCAATACTACGGCGTGGCCAGATGCGCCTTGCGACGCCGCCTGTTTCACGCCTTCTACTACGCTGCCGCGATAAACCCAGACGGCCGCCACGACGAAGAACCTTGCACCACATGCCTGCATTGCGCTTTCCGACCCGCCAGGAGATTCCTGGCAGTTTCTTCAAGGCGCGCCCGGACCTGTTTTGTTGGCAGCGACATCCAGCTCTTCGCGCCCTGGCCTTTTCAGCCAGACCGCGCATCAGCCGCCGGGGCATTTCTTCAAGAACCGCAGGCAAAAGCCAACGTTTCCAAGAACTTAAGCCGGCACCCACACCGAACCTGCATCGCCGCTCGAAAACACGACCCGGGTTTGCGAACACGCCGTGCCCAGCATCTGCCGGCTTTCGCATCCAGACAATTTCGCGCGCCCCCTGCTTCGCACCTGCCCCGCCCATCTCCAGGAACCTGGCGGCCTGACCGAATTCGTATCGCAACCTTCGCTTGCGGTAAAAATCCAGGCTTGCCACCGATCTCGCTGGTGATCAGCAGACAGGTGAAAATCAAAGAAAGATCGAAATTTGCCCAGGCGCATCTTGCCCTGGCACTTGCCGGGCGGGCTCTTGCCGCTACCCAGATTGCTCCCCAAAATTTTAGGGAAGCCTATAATTCTACTATTCTTTCAAGCAGACATTCAAGCGAGATCCGCCAGTTACCACATGGGCACCATTACTACTCCGGCCGAGCTGGCCAAGATGCGCGCCGCCTGCCAGGACGCCGCCAAAGTCCTCGACTTCATCACCCCCTTCGTCAAGCCTGGCGTCACCACGGGCGAACTGGACCGCCTGTGCCTGGAATACCTGACCGACGAACTGAAAGTGAAGTCGGCCACGGTGGGCTACGCGCCCCCCGGATACCCACCTTTCCCCGGCGCCATCTGTACCTCGGTCAACCATCAGGTGTGCCATGGCATCCCTGGCGACAAGGCACTGAAAAATGGGGACTCGCTCAATATCGACGTCACCATCATCAAGGATGGCTGGTTTGGCGACACCAGCCGCATGTACGCCGTGGGCGAGCAGTCGATCCTGTCGCGCCGCCTGACCGACATCACCTTCGAATGCATGTGGAAAGGCATCCAGCAGGTGAAAAACGGGGCCACATTGGGCGACGTCGGCAACGCCATCCAGAAGCACGCCGAGGCCAACGGCTTTTCGGTCGTGCGCGAATTCTGCGGCCACGGCATCGGCCAGCGCTTCCATGAAGACCCGCAGGTGCTGCACTACGGCAAGCCGGGCACGGGCGTGAAATTGGTGACGGGCATGCTGTTCACCATTGAGCCGATGATCAACGCCGGCCGCCGCGAGATCCGCCAGCTGTCCGACGGCTGGACGGTCGTGACCCGCGACCACAGCCTGTCCGCCCAATGGGAGCATGCTGTCTGCGTCACCGACACGGGCTACGAAGTGCTGACCTTGTCGCCCGGCATGCCCCAGCCGCCCGCCTTCATTACCGAGCCCATCGTCATTCCCGCCGTCTGACCGGGCGGCTTGCCACCATGACCGCCGAAATTCTCACTGCCCTGCGCGAACGCATCCAGGAATCCCGGCGTGCCGCCGTGGCGCAGTTCCGTGAACACGAGCGTCCCGACACGCTGCTGGGCGACCTGCGCCGCATCGTCGATGCGGCGCTGCGCGACCTGATCAAGCACTGCCCGCTGCCGGCGGGCGCCACCCTGGCAGCGGTGGGCGGCTATGGCCGCGGCGAGCTTTATCCGCACTCGGACGTGGATCTGCTGATCCTGCTGCCCCACGCCCCCACCACCGACGACGAATCGGCCATCGAACGCCTGGTCGCCGCGCTGTGGGACCTGGGGCTGGAACCCGGCCACAGCGTGCGCACCATCGAAGACTGCGAACGCGAGGCCGACGCCGACATCACCGTCGAGACCGCGCTGCTGGAATCGCGCTGGCTGGCGGGCAGCCGTGCGCTCATGAAGAAATTCGACGCGGCCACCAAGTCGCGGCTGGACCCGCGTGCGTTTTTCCGCGCCAAGCGGGTCGAAATGCAGCAGCGCCACGCCCGCTACCACGACACGCCCTACGCGCTGGAGCCGAACTGCAAGGAATCGCCCGGAGGCTTGCGCGACCTGCAGGTCATCCTGTGGATGGCGCGGGCGGCCGGTTTCGGCAACAACTGGCGCGCAGTGGCCCAGGCCGGCCTGCTGACCTCGTCCGAGGCGCGCGACCTGCGCAAGGCGGAACAGGCCTTCAAGCGCCTGCGCATCGAGCTGCACCTGCTGTCGAACCGCCGCGAAGACCGCGTGCTGTTCGACCTGCAACCCGCGCTGGCCGAGGTCTATGGCATCCACGCCACCGCCACGCGGCGCGGCAGCGAACTGCTGATGCAGCGCTATTACTGGGCCGCGCGCCTGGTGACGCAGTTGAACGGCATCCTGGTGCAGAACATCGAAGAGCGCCTGTTTCCCCGTCCTGACAGCGATGCGCGCGACATCGACGACGATTTCCGCAACCTGCGCGACCGCCTGGATATCATTCGCGACGACGGCTTCGAGCGCAACCCGACGCTCTTGCTGCGCGCCTTCCTGGTGATGCAGCAACACCCCGAGCTGACCGGCATGTCGGCGCGCACGCTGCGCGCCATCTGGCATTCGCGCCACCGCATCGACGCGCAGTTCCGCCGCAACCCGGTCAACCGCAAGCTGTTCCTGCAGATCCTGCAGCAGCCGCGCGGCATCGTGCACGAGCTGCGCCGCATGACCATGCTGAACATCCTGCCGCGCTACCTGCCGGTGTTCCGGCGCATCGTCGGCCAGATGCAGCACGACCTGTTCCATGCCTACACGGTGGACCAGCACACGCTGGCCGTGGTGCGCAACCTGCGCCGCTTCACGATGCCCGAGCACGCCCAGGAATATCCGCTGGCCAGCCAGCTGATCGCCGGACTGGACCGCCATTGGCTGCTGTACGTGGCGGCGCTGTTCCACGACATTGCCAAGGGCCGCGGCGGCGACCATTCCGAACTGGGCGCGCGCGAAGTGCGCAAGTTCGCGCAAGACCACGGCATGGAGCCCGAAGACACCCGGTTGGTGGAATTCCTGGTGCGCCAGCACCTGCTCATGTCGGCCGTGGCGCAAAAGCGCGACCTGTCCGACCCGGCGGTCATCCAGGACTTCGCCGCCACCGTGAAGGACGAGCGCCACCTGACCGCGCTGTACCTGCTGACCGTGGCCGACATCCGCGGCACCAGCCCCAAGGTCTGGAACGCCTGGAAGGGCAAGCTGCTCGAAGACCTGTACAAGCTGACGCTGGCCGCCCTGGGCGGCGCCCACGCCGATGCCCACACGGTGCTGACCGAACGCAAGGAAGAAGCCGCCCGCCTGACGCGCCTGGCCGGCCTGCGCGACGATGCCCGCGAAGCCTTCTGGAACCAGCTGGACGTGGCGTACTTCCTGCGTCACGACGCCTCGGACATCGCCTGGCACACCCGCCACCTGTACCACCAGGTGGCGCCCGCCCAGGCCGTGGTGCGCGCCCGCCCCACCGAACAGGGCGAAGGCCTGCAGATCATGGTGTACACCCGCGACGTGCCCGACCTGTTCGTGGCCATCTGCGGCTATTTCGACGCCAAGTCGCTGTCGGTGCAGGACGCCCGCATCCACACCACCCGCCATGGCTGGGCGCTGGACAGCTTCATCGTGCTGCTGCCCGAAGGCGCCAGCGACCTGCGGGCACAGGCCACGCTGGTCGAGCATGAACTGGCCGAACGCCTGAAGGACCCCCGCGCGGCCCAGGCGCAGCCCAGCCGCGGCGGCTATTACGGGCGCGGGCGCCAGTCGCGCATGTCGCGGGTGTTCCCCATCATGCCGCAAGCCGAACTGCAGCCTGACGAACGCAGCACGTCGTGGCGCCTGTCGGTCACCGCGACCGACCGCCCCGGCCTGCTGCACGCGCTGGCGCGCGTGTTCGCGCAGCACGAGGTGAACCTGCTGATGGCCAAGATCATGACGCTGGGCGACCGGGTCGAAGACGTGTTCATCGTCGACGGCTCGGCGCTGGCCCGCCCGCGCAGCCAGATGCAGTTCGAACGCGACATCCTGGACGCCTTGGCCGGCGACGACGCGCGCCAGCAGGCGGCCTGACGGCCACGGCCCGCATGCCGCCCGCCCGTGGCGGCATGCGAGCCGGCGCCGCCCCCCCCCTTCCCACATCGCCAGCGCGCCGCTGACCGCATACAATCCGGTTTTCGGCTTGGCGATGCCCTGCGATGGAGCTCAACGAATACTTGCGTGTCCTGGGTACCAGCTTCTTTTTCGCGCTGGCGACCTTGTTGCCATTCCTGAATCCGCCGGCAATCGCCCCCATCTTCCTGTCGCTGACCGAAGGCGCGTCTTCGGCCACCCGCACGGTGCTGGCCAAGCGGGTTGCCGTGAATGTCGGACTGATGCTGATCGTGGCCATGGTGGCCGGCAACGTGCTGCTGAGCTTTTTCGGCATCTCGCTGTCGATCGTGCGGGTGGGCGGCGGCCTGCTGGTCATCGCCAGCGCCTGGCGCCTGGTCAATTCGCCCGACGCCGACACCGAGCGGGTGGCGCGCATGGCCGAATCCTTCACCCCTGAAATGGCCAAGGCCCGGGCGTTCTATCCGCTGACCTTTCCCATCAGCTGCGGCCCCGGCTCGATCGCGGCGGCCATCACCGTGGGCGTGTCGCTGCGCGACCAGAACCACGTGCTGAGCCTGCTGCGGCTGGGCGGATCGATCCCCGGCATCATCGTCGTGTCGCTCACGCTATACGTCTGCCTGCGCTTTGCGGCGCAGATGCTGCACCGGCTGGGCGACAATGGCACCGCGGTGTTCATGCGCATGTCGGCCTTCATCATGCTGTGCCTGGGCGTACAGATCTTCTGGGAAGGCTCGCGCGAACTGCTGCTGGGCGTGCTGCAGCAAGGCATGCAACCAATTCCGATTCCCAAGGCCTAAGCCTGCCTGATCCGCCGTCCCGGCGCGCCGCACCCGACTCGGGCTGCCGCGACCGGGGCTTACCTTTTGAACCCTTAACGCAGAATCACCATGACTTCCCGCTCAGAACGCCTGCTTCGCCTGATCGCCCTCTTCTGTTTCGGCGCCGTGGGCATTGCCCTGATTTCCCAGTATGCCTTCGACATGCCGCCCTGCGCCTGGTGCGTGATGCAGCGCCTGATCTACCTGGTGATCGGCGTCATTGCCCTGGTGGGCGGTTTTGGCGGCGGCCGTGTGCTGACCCGCGTCTGCGGCGGCCTGGCGGCGCTGCTGGCCGCCACCGGCGTGGCCGCGGCGTGGTACCAGTACAGCGTGGCCGCCAAGATGCTGTCGTGCGACCAGACCTTCGCCGACCGCTTCATGACCGGCATCGGCCTGGACGGCAGCGTGCCCTGGCTGTTCGGCATCTACGCCACCTGCATGGACGCCGTGGTGCCGGTGCTGGGCATCGAATATGCCCTGTGGAGCCTGGCGCTGTTCGTGATCCTGTTCTTCATGGCGTTGCCCGTCGTGTTTGGACGCGGCCGGCCGGGCGCCCTTTGAAGTACCTGACCGGTTACCCCGAATCGTTGCTGGCGCAGGCCCGCACCCTGCTCGACCAAGGCAAGCTGGGGCCGGCGCTCTTGGCCCGCTATCCCGGCGGCGCACACGACGTGCGCACCGACCGGGCGCTCTACGACTATGTGGTGGACCTGAAGAACACCTATATCCGCAACGGCGCGCCGCTCAGCAAGATCGCGTTCGACAGCAAGATCCACGTGATCCAGCACGCGCTGGGCCAGCACACCTATATCTCGCGCGTGCAGGGCGGCAAGCTCAAGGCCAAGCACGAGATCCGCGTGGCCACGCTGTTCAAGGCCGTGCCCGAGCCATTCCTGAAGATGATCACGGTGCACGAACTGGCCCACCTGAAGGAAAAGGACCACAACAAGGCCTTCTACAACCTGTGCCAGTTGATGGAACCGCAGTACCACCAGTACGAGTTCGACCTGCGGCTGTACCTGACCCATCTTGAGGCCACCCGCCAGCCGCTCTGGGACGTCAACGCCCAGGCGTGAGGCCATGCGGCCCAAAAAAAATCGCCGCCCCGAGGGGCGGCGATTTGCATGCCGAAGCAAGATCCGCAATCAGGCGTCGTTGGCGGCGTAGCCCATGTTGAATTGCAGGCCGCTGGCGCCTTCGTCTTCGCCGGGCTCCGCACGCGACTGGCCCAGGCGAGCCAGGTATTCCGCGGTGATGTCGCCGGTGATGTATTCGCCGTCGAAGCACGAGGCTTCGAAGCGCGACAGCTTGGGATTGATGTCCCGCACGGCCTGCTGCATGTCGTGCAAGTCTTGGTAGACCAGGCTGTCGGCGCCGATGGCACGGGCGATTTCCTCGTCGCTGCGGCCGGTGGCGATGAGCTCGCTCTGCGTGGGCATGTCGATGCCGTAGACGTTGGGGAAACGCACCGGAGGCGCGGCCGAGGCGAAGTACACCTTGTTGGCACCGGCGGCGCGCGCCATGTCGACGATTTCACGGCTGGTGGTGCCGCGCACGATGGAATCGTCCACCAGCAGCACGTTCTTGCCCTTGAATTCCATGCCGATGGCATTGAGCTTCTGGCGCACCGACTTACGGCGCACGGCCTGGCCCGGCATGATGAAGGTGCGACCCACGTAGCGGTTCTTGATGAGACCTTCGCGGTAGTCCAGGTTCAGGCGCGCGGCCAGCTGCATGGCGGCCGGGCGCGAGGAATCAGGAATGGGCATGACCACGTCGATATCGCCCAGGCGCATGTTGCGGGCAACCTTGTCGGCCAGGTATTCGCCCATGCGCAGGCGCGCGTCGTACACCGACACGCCGTCGATCAGGGAATCGGGACGCGCGAAGTAGACGTATTCGAAGATGCAGGGCACGAGCTGGGGGTTGTCGGCGCACTGGCGGCTGACGAAGCGGCCGTCCAGGTCGACGAACACGGCTTCGCCCGGCTCGACGTCGCGCACGAAGGCAAAACCGCTGCCTTCCAGGGCCACGGATTCGGATGCCACCATCCATTCGACGCCTTCGTCGGTTTCCTGGCGGCCGATGCACAGCGGACGAATGCCGTTGGGATCGCGGAAGGCCAGCAAGCCATAGCCGGAAATCTGCGCGACCACAGCGTAGGCGCCGCGCACGCGCTTGTGCACGGCCGAGACGGCGCGGAAGATCGCGTCGTCATCGAGCGACACGCCGTTGGCCGAGGATTGCAGCTCGTGCGCCAGCACGTTCAGCAGGACTTCGGAGTCGGAGTTGGTGTTGATGTGGCGGCGGTCGACGCGGTAGAGCGATTCGCGCAGTTCGCGCCAGTTGGTCAGGTTGCCGTTGTGGGCAAACATGATGCCGAACGGGGCGTTGACGTAGAACGGCTGCGCTTCTTCTTCGCTGGCGCTGGAGCCGGCGGTGGGATAGCGCACCTGGCCCACGCCGGACGTGCCCGGCAAGGCGCGCATGTTGCGCGTGCGGAATACGTCGCGCACCAGGCCGTGGGCCTTGTACATATTGAACTGGTTGCCTTGCGACGTCGCAATGCCCGCGGCGTCCTGCCCGCGATGCTGCAACAGCAGCAAGCTGTCATAGAGCAGCTGGTTGACCGGCCCGCGCCCGATGACCCCTACGATTCCACACATGGTGACATTTCCTGGTTGATGTAAAGCTAATCAATACGGCAGCCAAGTCGCCAGGGACGGCGGCAGCCACGTCTTGATATGTTTGATGGCCTCGATGGCCGAATGCGAAAACATGGCGTCCTGCCACCAGGGCTCTTGGGGCAACGGCGTATAGCCGGCGGCGGCGACCAGCGCCAGCACGATCAAGAGACCCCGGGCAAGACCGAACATGCCGCCCAGGCCGTGGTCGGCCGGGCCCAGTCCGGTGCTGCGGATCAAGGCGGCAAGCGTCATGTTGACCAACCCCACGCCGAGCAGCACGATAATGAAAACCACCGCGTACGAGACACCCATGCGCAGCAGCGTCGTTTCAATATAGGGCTCCAGCCAGGTATAGACCGTGGGGCCCCACCATATCGCGGCCACGAAGGCCAGCAGATAGGCGACCAGCGACAGCACCTCTTTGAGCAGGCCGCGCACCAGGCCCAGCACACCCGATACCGCCAGGATGGCCAGCACGACGAAGTCGAAACCGGTCACTACTGGGCGGCGGCAATGAAACCGTTGTCATAGCCCAGGGTGCGCAACCGCGCCTGGGCCGCCTGCGCCGCCTCGCGCGAGGGGAACGGCCCCACGCGCAGACGGTACTGCTGCTTGCCTCCGATGGAAGCCTGCTCGACGAATGCGTTGGTGACACCGGCCTGGTGCAGCTTGGCGCGGCGCGACTGGGCGTCTTCGGACGTGGTGTAGGCGGCGATCTGCAGCACGAAATTGCCCTTGGCGGCCGCCGGCTTGGGCGCGGGCGTGGCAGCGGCGGGCGCGGAGCGCCCTTCCAGCAGCGCCAGCGCGCGGGCGCCGTCGTCGGAACGGGTTTCAGGCTTGGGCGTGGCCGGCTTGGGCTCGGGCTTGGTTTCCGGCTTGGGCGGCGGGGTCTGGGCCGTGCGCGGCGGCGTGGCGGCCGGCGGCGTGGCAACAGGCGGCGTCGTGGCCGGCGGGCTGGTCGCCGGCGGCGTGGCGGTCTGCGGCTGTGCCGACGTGACCGGCGGCGGCGTGGGAATGCTGGGCGGCTCGTTGGGCGCGGTGCCCTGCGCCGCGGGCGTGGGGGTGGCCACGCCGGCCTGGGGTTCGCTCACCTGCGGCTGGAACGGCGTATTGCGTTCCGGCACCCTGATGGGGATGTTGTCGGCAACGGGGACGGGCTGGGAATCCAGCACCATGGGCAGGATGATGACGGCCGCCAGCACCAGCGCGATGGCGCCTGCCAGTCTGCGCCGAGCGCGTCCGCGCAGTTCCGCCGCCTGGACCTCGCTAGGCACCGCCGCCCGTTTGGAGGGCTGCGCCTGGTCGGCAGGATCTTTGCGATTGAAAAAACCCATGGGAGAGAATTCCTTGCCTACGTGTTTTTTGCTTACGCCTTGCGGCCCAGCGACTGCAAAACCGAGGCCACGGTGAGAAACGAGCCAAACACCACGATTCTATCATTCTCGCCCGCCCGTTCGCGCGCCGCGGCAAAGGCTTGCGCGGGGTCCGGGAAGGCGGACACGCCCGGCGCCTGCCCTGCAGCGGGCGCGGCAGGCAAGGCGGCGGCGACCTGGTCGGCCAGGGCTTGACCGCTGCCCCCGCGCGGGCCGGGCAGGCCCGCGCAGAACCAGTGATCGATGCGTGCGCCCAGCTTGGCCACGACGCCGGCCAGGTCCTTGTCGTTGAGCATGCCGAACACCGCGTAGGTGTAGGGATGGAAACCCATGTTGTCCAGGTTCTGCGCCAGCACGGCGGCGGCGTGCGGGTTATGGGCGACGTCCAGGATGATGGTGGGTTGGCCCGGCAGGATCTGGAAGCGGCCGGGCAGTGACGCCTGCAAGAGACCCTGGCGCACGGCCTGCGCGGGCACCGGCAGGCGGTCGCGCACGGATTCCAGCGCGGCGAGCGCCGCCGAGGCGTTCAGCAGCTGGTTGGCGCCGCGCAGCGCCGGGTACGCCAGCGCACCGCGGCGCTGTTCGCGTCCGCCATAGGCCCACTGCTGGCGGTCGCCGGAATAGTTGAAGTCGCGGCCGAACAGCCAGAGGTCGGCGCCGATGGTCTCGACGTGGTCCAGCAGCGACTGCGGCGGCACCGGGTCGCTGCAGATGGCAGGCCGGCCGGGGCGGTAGATATGGGCTTTTTCGAAGCCGATCTTCTCGCGGGTGTCGCCCAGCCAATCGGTGTGATCCAGGTCGACGCTGGTGACGACGGAACAGTCGGCGTCGATGATGTTGACGGCGTCCAGACGGCCGCCCAGGCCGACTTCGAGCACCACGGCGTCCAGGCGCGACTGGGCAAAGAGACGCAGGATGGCCAGCGTGGTGAATTCGAAGTACGTCAGCGAGGTTTCGCCGCGCGCGGCTTCGACGGCGACGAACTGCTCGATCAGCGCCGCATCGGTGGCGATCTGGCCGTTGACGCGGGCGCGCTCGTTGAAATCGATGAGGTGGGGCGACGTGTACAGCCCGACCTTGTAGCCCGCCGCCAGCAGGATGGCTTCGAGCATGGCGCAGGTGGAGCCCTTGCCGTTGGTGCCGCCCACCACGAACTTCACGCCCGACAGCGCCAGGTCCATGCGCGCAGCCACTTCACGGACGCGTTCCAGTCCCATGTCGATGGCCGTGGCGTGGATGGATTCCAGGTATTGCAGCCAGTCGGACAGGGTGGCGGAAGCGTCGGGCGTGCGGGCAGAAGGCATGTCGGGGTCGCAAAGGAAGTCAGCCCGCAATTTTAACAGTCGCGGCCCGTGTTTTCCCTAATCCCCCAGGGAGTGCAGCGGTATCGCCCGGGAAAAATCGCTTGCCGATGTTTTTTTCATACGTGAAAATAAATTCACATATGAAAACTCAAAAGGAAGAGACATGAAGCAGCGCAAGACCCCGGCCTGGCTGGTGCGGGAAGCGGACGTTCCGGGTTACCACCCCGCCAACCACACCGGTACGCTGAACCGCCGACTGATCGGCCCGGACACGGTGGGCGCGCGCGGCGTGGAGGTCCTGCTGGGCGTGATCGACAAGGGCAAGGGCGCGCTGCCGCACGCCCATCCGGGCATCGAGCAGGTCTGTTACCTGCTGTCGGGCACTGCCCGTGCCCAGGTGGCGGACGAATGGGCCGACATGGGCCCGGGCGACTGCTGCTATTTCCCGCCGGACATCCCGCACGTGTTCACCGTCACCAGTGACGAGCCCGCCCGCCTGCTGGTGATCTACACGCCGCCGTATGAAGAGTCCCCCGACCGCGTGATCCGGAATTTCCCGGCGGCCGCGGCCGGCGCCTGAGGTGTCGCGGATACCGGCAACGAACCCGCCCCCCCCCAAGAAAACCAGGCAGCGGCCGCAGAGCCGCGCCCGGCATCCCCATCAGGAGACAACCCCATGCAAGCCCTAAGACTATTTGCCGCCCTGCTCGCCAGCGGCGCCACGCTGCTGGCCCAGCCCGCCGCACACGCGGCGACGGACTACCCCAACAAGCCCATCACCCTGATCGTGCCCTTCCCGGCCGGCTCGGGCACCGACGCCGTCGGCCGCATCTTCGGCGCCGAGCTGTCGACCATCCTGGGGCAGCAGGTGGTGGTGGAGAACAAGCCCGGCGCCAACGCCACCATCGCGGCGAGCTATGTGGCGCGGGCGCGGCCGGACGGCTACACCCTGTTCGTCACGACCAATACCTCGCACTCGGCCGCCCCCTGGCTGATGAAGAACATTCCCTATGACCCGGTCAAGGATTTCACGCCGATCGCGCGCGGTGGCAACCTGCCTTTCATTCTGGTCGTGAACCCCAAGCGCCCCTGGAAGTCGGTGGCGGACCTGGTGGCCGATGCGCGCCAGCATCCCGGCCGCATCACCTACGCCAGCGGCAACAGCACCGGCATCGTGGCCGGCGCCACGCTGGCCAATCGCGCCAAGATCGACATCCTGCACGTGCCCTACAAAGGCACCCCGCAAGGCCTGACCGACGTGGTCGGCGGCCAGGTGGATTTCATGTTCACCGACCTGGCATCCGGCCTGCCGTTCGTGCAATCGGGCCAGTTGCGCGCGCTGGCGGTCTCCACCGCCGAGCGCAGCGCCATCGTGCCGGACCTGCCGTCCATGGCCGAATCGGGCGTGCCGGATTTCGACCTGAATTCCTGGAACGGCTACTTCGGGCCGGCCGGCATGCCGCCCGAGGTAGTGGCCAGGCTGAACGACGCCATCAAGCAGGTGGTGGCCAAGCCCGACGTGCGCAAGCGCCTGGCCGGCCTGGGCTTTGACGCCTTTTCGAGCACCCCGCAAGCCTTCGCCCAGTTTGTCGGCGAGCAGCGCGACCTGTGGGGCAAACTGATTCGCGATGCGGGGATCGAGCAGCAATGACGCACGCCACCCAGACGCCCCCCACCCCGGACACAGGCCCCTTGGCCGGCGTGCGCATCCTGGACCTGAGTTCGGTGGTGATGGGCCCCTATGCCACGCAGGTGCTGGCCGACCTGGGGGCCGACGTGATCAAGGTGGAATCGCCGGCCGGGGACAACATGCGGGCCGTCGGCCCCATGCGCAATCCGGGCATGGGACATCTGTACCTGCACCTGAACCGCAACAAGCGGTCGGTGGTGCTGGACCTGAAGACGCCCGAAGGCCGCGAGGCCTGCCTGCGGCTGGCCGAGAGCTGCGACGCCCTGCTCTACAACATCCGGCCCCAGGCCATGGCCAGGCTGGGCCTGTCGTACGAAGCGGTGGCGGCGCGCAACCCGCGCATCGTCTACCTGGGCGCCTATGGCTTCGGCGAGGCCGGACCCTACGCCGGCCGCCCGGCCTATGACGATCTGATCCAGGGGCAGACCGGCATCGCCGCGCTGTCGGCGCAGCAAAGCGGCGACGTGCCGCGCTATGCGCCGCTGACGCTGGCCGACCGCGCGGTGGGGCTGCACGTGGGCATCGCGCTGGTGTCGGCGGTGCTGCACGCCCGCGCCAGCGGCCACGGCCAGCCAGTGGAGATTCCCATGTTCGAAGGCATGGCGCACCTGGTGCTGGGCGACCACCTGGGCGGGGCCACCTTCGAGCCGCCGCTGGGCCCCACCGGCTATGCGCGGCTGCTGGCGCCGCACCGCCGGCCCTACGCCACGGCCGACGGCTACCTGTGCCTGCTGATCTACAACGACAAGCACTGGCGCAATTTCTTCGACCTGATCGGCCAGCCCGAACTGGCCGACGACCCGCGTTTTTGCACCCACGGGGCACGGGCGGCGCATATCAGCGAGGTGTACGCCTTTGTCGCTGACGTGATCCGCACGCGGGCGACAACGGCCTGGCTGGCAGACCTGGCGCGCGCCGACATCCCGGCCTCGCAGCTCTATACGGTGGACGACCTGCTGCAGGACGAACACCTGACGGCCACCGGCTTCGTGCAGGACGTGGACCACCCCACCGAGGGCCGCCTGCGCACCCCGGCCCCGCTGGGCCGCTATCAAGGCACGCCCACGTCCCTGCGCCGCCCGGCCCCCACGCTGGGCCAACACAGCCGCGAAGTGCTGGCCGAAGCTGGCTACGACGACGCCGGCATCGCCGCCCTGTTCGCTCACCGCATCACCCAAGACGGAACCGACTGATGGACTTTGCATTCACCCCCGACCAATTGGCGCTGCGCGACGCAGTGTCCCGCATCTGCGACCGCTACCCCGACGACTACTGGCTGGAACGCGACCGCGAAGGCGGCTTTCCCGAACCCCTGCATGCGGACCTGGCACGCGACGGCTGGCTGGGCATCGCCATGCCGCAGGAATACGGCGGCGCCGGCCTGGGCATGACCGAGGCCGCCCTGATGATGCAGACCATTGCGGCGTCGGGCGCGGGCTTTACCGGGGCATCCGCCGTGCACATGAACATCTTCGGGCTGAATCCGGTGGTGGTGTTCGGCAGCGACGAGCAGCGCGCCCGCTGGCTGGAGCCGCTGATCGCGGGCCGCGAAAAAGCCTGCTTCGCGGTGACGGAGCCGGACGCCGGGCTGGACACCACCAAGCTGAGCACCCGCGCGGTGCGCGACGGCGACGACTACGTGGTGCACGGCCGCAAGATCTGGATCTCGACCGCCCAGGTCGCCACCAAGATGCTGCTGCTGGCCCGCACCACCCCGCTGTCCGAGGTGGCCAAGCCGACCCAGGGCCTGTCGCTGTTCTATACGGACTTGAACCGCGACAAGATCGAGGTGCGCGAGATCGAGAAGATGGGCCGCAAGGCGGTCGACTCGAACATGCTGTTCATCGACGGCCTGCGCATTCCGGTGGCGGACCGCATCGGCGAAGAGGGCCGCGGCTTTGAATACATCCTGCACGGGCTGAACCCCGAACGCATCCTGATCGCGGCCGAAGCCGTGGGCATCGGCCGCGCCGCGCTGGACCGGGCAGTGAAGTACGCCGGCGAGCGTAAGGTGTTCGGCCGGCCCATCGGCCAGAACCAGGGCATCCAGCATCCGCTGGCGCAGGCCTGGATGCAACTGGAGGCCGCCGACCTGATGGTGTTCAAGGCCGCCAGCCTGTACGACGCCGGCCAACCCTGCGGACCGGCCGCCAATGCGGCCAAATACCTGGCGGCCGAGGCCGGCTACAACGCCTGCCAGACGGCGGTGATGACGCTGGGGGGCATGGGGTATGCCAAGGAGTACCACGTGGAACGGCTGCTGCGAGAAAGCTTCATTCCGCGCATCGCGCCGGTCAGTCCGCAGCTGATCATGTGCTTCATCGCGGAAAAGGTGCTGGGGCTGCCGAAATCGTATTGAAGCTAGGACTGCTGTTCCAGCCCCGTGCAGGCCGCCCGCAGGATGCGGGCGTAGTCTTCCTGGTGCGGTTCGATCCGGTAGATCGGGCCGCCCACCGAAATCGCATAGTGCTCGCCCGACAGCGTGACGGGCCAGGCAATGGCGCCCACGTCGGCGATGGACTCGCCGCTGTTCATGAACCAGCCGCGCTGGCGCGAGTGTTCCAGGTCAGCCAGGATCGCCTCGCGCGTGACCAGCGTGCGCTCGTTGTAGCGTGTCAGGGGCGTGGCGCCCAGCAGCGCATCCCGCCCCGCGTCGTCCAACAGCGACATCAGCGCTTTTCCCAGCGAATTGGCGTGTACGTCCTTGAACTCACCTGCAACAGGCGCGTATCGGATCGTATGCGGCGAATCCAGCACATCCAGGTAGACCACCCGGCCGTCCTGCGTCAGCTTGGCGAACACGACGGTTTCCCGGGTTGCGTCCCTTAATTCAACCAGGCTGGGATAGACGCGGTCGAGCACGGGATCGGCCCGGGCGATGCGCTGCGCCATCGCCAGCAGGCGCCCGGTGGGGTAATACCCCTGGCGGCGCCCGGTTTCATACAGATAGCCGAGCCCGGTCAGGGTCCGGATCAGGGCCAGGCAACTGGACACCGGCACATCCAGCAGGCGGGCCAGCTCGGACAGGGGCAGTGCGCGCTTCTCCCGGGCGTAGGTTTCGATGATTTCTATGACTCGCAGCGCCGTCTTGACACTCATTGCCCGATCCGAACTATTTAGCACGTGAAACATCCGGCCTTGCAGGGGGCTAAAGTTCCCTGCGAGGGTGCCGTTATCGTAGCTGAGAATTCCCTGAAAACAGCGCGTTCCTCCGAGACGCCCACCTCGCCGTTGGAGTGATCATGGCCGTATCCCCCATAGCCCCCGCTACGTTCGCTCCGGCGCCGGTAGCCGCTACGCCGGTCGTAGCAGACCCATCCGTCACCGTTACCCCGCCCGTGGCGAGCAGCAACAGCAGTGGCAGCGACACCGCCACGTCGGAGCAGTCCACCTCGCAGAAGCTGCCGCTGGAAAAAGCGCTGGACGAGATCAATGACCAGATGAAAGCGTGGTCGACCCAGTTGCAGTTCGAGATCGACCCGAACGTGCATCAGGTGGTGGTGTCGGTGGTGGACGCCAATACGGGGGACGTCATCCGCACCATCCCCAGTGAAGCCCTGCTCAAGATCGCCAAAATGATCGTGAACATGCAGGGAAATGGCATCAAAACCACGGCTTGATATGGCCCCGAATATTTTCTGCTGTGCCCGTTTTGGCGCCATTCGATGACAGAAGCATCGAATTAGGCCCGCCTTATGCCCTTACCCGGCCAATCGCCGGCACCCTATTTTTGACAGAATCGCATCGCTAGGAAGGAATTTCACATGGCCTCTATCACTAACCTCGGTTCGGTTTCCGGCTTGCCCCTGGAAAAGATCCTGTCGGACCTGCAGGCCGCCGAGGATAAGAAACTCTCGATCTACACGACTCGTGCGGCCAGCTACAAAACGCGCATCGATGCCTATGCGCAGCTGCAAAGCGCGCTTGAGGCCGTGCAGAAATCGGCTGGCGTGCTCGGCAAACCCGAAACGATGTCCGCCATCAAGGGCAGCGTCACGGGCGGCACCGCCTTGACGGCCGTCATCACGGCCGAAGGCGCGCTTGCGGGCAAGCCGGGCGCCGTGGCCGGTCAATACACGATCGCCGTGAACACCCTGGCACGCGCCCAAAGCCTGCAATCGGGCGCAGTGGCCGACCGTACCGCCAAGAACGGCGACACGGGTTCCTTTGAAGTCGAGCTGGCCAACGGCACCAAGCACACCGTCGATCTGAAGGGCGATACGTCGCTGAACGGCATCGTCAAGGCCATCAACGCCGACGACAAGTCCGGCCTGCGCGCCACGGTCATCAACGACGGCAACGGCAACAACTACCTGATGCTGACGGCCAAGGACACCGGCGTGCAGGCCTCGGTGAAGAACATCACGGTGACGGGCGACCAGTCGCTCAAGAACGTGCTGAGCTTCAGCACCGCCGCCGACGGCACCACTACCGGCATGACCCAGACCAAGGCCGTCGACGCCGAAGTGGTCATCAACGGTCTCACCGTCAAGAGCGGCTCGAACAGCCTTTCGACGGCGATCGACGGCGTCACGCTGAACCTGACCGAGACGACCCCGACCGACAAGCCGATCACCCTGAAGCTGGAATCGGATACGTCCGTCGCCAACAAGGCCATCCAGGACTTCGTCAAGAACTACAACGCACTGCAGTCGACCATCAAGAACCTGACGGCCTTCGACGCCAAGGCAGCCACCAACCAGCCGCTGACCGGCGACGGCACCACGCGCTCGATCCAGTCGTCGATGACCAGCGCACTGCAAGCGGTGCTGGGCGAGGGCACCGTGCGTTCCCTGGCCGACCTGGGCATCACCACCGATCCGCAGACGCGCCAGTTGAAGCTGGACCAGACCAAGCTGGACAAGGCCCTGGCCGAGAACCCCGGCGACCTCACCAAACTGCTGTCGGGCGACAACGGCCTGGCCAAGAATTTCGAGGCCGCGTTCAAGGACGTGCTGGGCACCAACGGCTCGTTGAAGACCCGCACCGACGGCCTGAACAAGACCATGAGCGACCTGGACGCCCAGCAAAAGCGCGCCAAGGCCTCGAGTGACGCGGAAATGGACCAGATGCGCACCCGCTTCGTCGCATTGGACAAATTTGTTGCCCAGACCAGCGTCACGGCCAACTACCTGACCCAACAATTTGCGGCGATGAACAAATCGAGCAAATAACCTGTAGAAGATGCATTAATGACTTACGCCGCCCGCCGTCCCACAGGGTCCCACTCTGTCCGCTCCTACGCCGATATCGGCCTGGAAACCCAGGTCCTGGGCGCGAGTCCGGAGCGGCTGATCACCCTGCTGTATCTGGGCGCCCGGGCGGCTATCGGGCAAGCGCGCATCCACATGCAGGAAGGCCGCATCGCCGAACGCGGCGCGGCCATCTCGAAAGCGATCAAGATCGTCGATGAAGGCTTGAAGACCGGGCTGAACATGGAGGCCGGCGGCGACATCGCCGCCAACCTCGCCCGGCTTTACGATTACATCGTCCGCACGTTGCTGATGGCGAATCTGAAAGCAGATCCCGAGCAGCTCGACATCGCCGACCGCCTGCTGGCGGACCTGGCCGAGGCTTGGCAGACTTCCATCGACCGACCGGCTGGCGTGACGCAGCCCTGATGGCCCACTCCACGATTTCAGCCAGCCATCGAACGCCCGAGATTTCCATGACGTCCCTTACCCAGTACTCCTCTCCCATCCTGGAACACTACCAGGAGATCGCTCACATCACGGGCGAAATGCTGACGGCCGCCCAGGCTGGCGACTGGGATGCGGCGATGGTCCATGGACTGCAATACTGCGAGCTGGTCGAGCGCCTGCGCGTCGCCGAACCCAAGGCGCCGCTGGACGAAGCCGGCCGCGCCATGAAGTACGACCTGCTGGTGCGCATCCTGGAAAACGATGCGCTCACGCGCGACCTGGCGCTTCCGCAACTGGCCCGGCTGGGCGAACTGCTCGGCCGCATGAAGCGCCAGCAGACCTTGCTGTCGGCCTACGGCTACCAGGCGTCTGAAGAATGAGCGTAGGTCCCGCGGCACTCGGCAACGTCCTGGTGCAGCGGTTGGACGCCGTGCTTGGCACGACCATGTCCGCCGCGAACGCCAACCAGGTTTCAGGCGCGCGGCCCGATGCGGTCAGCCAGCCCGCCGGCCTGGACCGGCCCGGCTCGGCGGATGGCTCCAACCGCGACGCGCGGCAAGGCATACAGACCGGCGGCGCCCGGGGCGACCGGCCGGCAACCGTTGTCGACGCCAAGACCGCTGCGGCGCTGGCGCTGGCCGCACGCGGCCTGGTCACCAGCAGCGACACCACGGCCTCGGCCCCCACGACGCTGGGCACCACCGCCCGCGCCATCCTGGCACTGCTGGCCCAGTACCCTGAAGCCGCACCCGCAGTCCAGGGCCGAGCCCCGCTCTGGACGGGCGAGGCGCCCGCCCAACCCGCCGGCACACCGGCACAGCCGGCCGCCGGCCAGCCCGCAGGGCAGCCAACCGCGCAGCCCGGCCAGCCGCCGGCGCAGCCGGGCAACGCACCGCAAACGGCCCTGCCCGCCAGCACCGCGGCGGCCATGGCGGCCACAGCCGCCGCCGATCCCGCCGCAGAAACGCAAACCGCCGCCAAACCCGGCCGGCCCGCCGGCGCAGGTGATGCACCGACCGGCGCCAAGGGTGCCGACGCCACCCAACACGCCTCCCTGGCCGCAGCCGGCCCGTCGGCCCGCGCGCTGGGCCAGGCGCTGCGCACGGCCTTGCAGACCAGCGGCCTGTTCTACGAATCGCACCTGACCGACATGGTCTTTGGCCGCAGCAACCCGGCCCAGCTGCAGCTCGAACCGCAAGCCAGGCTGACCAAGGCCGGCGTGCCGACGGACGCCGACACGGCCCGCCCGCGCGCCGACGCGCCGACCTCGGGCCGCGCCAGCGCCGATGCGCCGGCCACGCCAGGTTCGTCCAGCACGCCCGCGCCCGGCACCCCGGTCAGCGGCATCCACCAGGACCTGACCCTGCTGGTTCGCCAGCAGCTGGACGTCCTGGCCAACCAGACCCTGACCTGGCAAGGCGAAGCCTGGCCTGGCACGCCGATGGAATGGGAAGTCGAGCGCGAACCCTATGGCGGCGACCCCGATTCCGCCGTGCCCACCTGGGCCACCCGCCTGAAGCTGGACCTGCCGCGCCTGGGCCTGGTCGACGCCCGCCTGAACCTGGCCGGCGACCAGATCGTGCTGCAACTGGTGGCCCCGCACAGCGCCACGGAAATCAATGATTCGTCGGACCAATTGCGGGCGCGCCTGTTGGCGTCGGGCCTGACGCTCAGCCATCTGGTGGTGAACGTGGTGGATCCGCGTCCCGTCATGCCGACGGATTTCTGATGAGCCTCGTTCCGCCCTCCGATACCGGCCCCAACGCCAACCGCAACGCGGCCGTCGCCATCTCGTATGACGAAAAAGACGGCGCCCCGCGCGTGGTGGCCAAGGGCTACGGCCAACTGGCCGACACGATCGTGCGCGCCGCCGAAGAGAATGGGCTGTATGTGCATGAATCCCGCGAGCTGGTCGGCCTGCTGATGCAGGTGGACCTGGATTCCCATATTCCTCCCCAACTCTACGTAGCAGTGGCAGAATTGCTGGCCTGGCTGTACCGCCTGGAATCGCGCGACCTGCCCGATGGCGCGCCGCCTGCCTGACCCCATTTCCCCAAGGACGATCACCGTGTTGGATGCCAGCGATCCGGAATTTCTGCTTACCCGGCCGGAAGACATGCGCGCCGCGCTGTTTGAATTGACGCACCCCGACAGCCACATCCTGGTGCGCGATGCCGCCGACCGCGAGATGGCGGTGCTGGTGCTGGGCGCCGACAAGCAGACCCGCCAGTTCTTCTGGCGGCCGCGCGACTACGCCGGCGCCGATTTCGAACAATCGGACAGCATGGGTTTGCTCAGCGGCACCACCTTCCATTTCCACGCCACCGCCTACGGCGGCGTGCAGATCCGCTTCCGGGTCCAGCGCCCCGAGGTGATCTATTTCGACGACGGCAGCGCCGCGCTGATGTCGCCGTTTCCCGACCGCCTGGCGCGCATCCAGCGCCGCAAGATGTTCCGCGCGTCGCTGGCCACCAGCGCAGGCCGCTGCCAGGCAAGCTGGCGCCCGGCGCCGATGGAAAAGCCCATCAGTTTTTCGGTGCGCGATATTTCGGTCGATGGCGTGGGCTTGCGGGTTGGCATGGCGGTGCAGGCCCTGCCGGAACGTGGCACGGTGCTGGAAGACGTGCAACTGGATTTCGGCGAGCTGGGCCAGTTGAACGCGCGCCTGCAAGTGCGCAACGTCTACCCCATTTCCGGCCAACCCATGACCCAGGCGACCAGCCCGGACGAACCGGCGCCGGTCCACGTCTCCCTGACGGGCGAACCGCCCATGAGCCACCTGGGCGCGGTCTTCCTGGACCTGAATGCGCGCCAGGAAAACTGGCTGCAACAAGTGGTCTGGCGCCTGGAAAAAACCGCCAGATAGCGGTTGCCCCCACGCCGCACACCCTGCGCGTGCTTGCGGCCCCCAAAGGGGGCTGCCCCGCCTTGGGGCGGCTCGGCGGCGGGGGCTTTTCCAGTGTGACGCTGCGAGCTGGCGTCAGACAGCCATCGACGAGATTTCCTTGTAGGCCGCGACGAGTTTGTTGCGGACCTGGACGGCCGTCTGGAAGCCGATGCTGGCTTTCTGCAGGTCGATCATCACGTCGTTGAGCGACACGTCGGGCGCGCCCAGCTCGAAGGCCTTGGCCTGTGCCGAGGCGGCGTTCTGGGCGCCGGTGACGCGGCGGATGGAACGGTGCAACTCGGCGGCGAAACCGTCGGGTTGGGCCACGGCCTCGCCTGCGGCCAGATTGCCGGTTTCCGCCTTGCTGACGACCGCGCGCATCTGCTGGAGCATGCTTTCGATGCCGGACAAGCCTGATACAGCCATTACGTTATTCCTTGCTGGTGGATTACGCCAAAGATGCAGGCAGCGTAACCCCGTGCGGTCGGCGCCATAGCCGATAAAAACCGCCAAAACACCCGATATTTCCGCGAATGCGCAGAGCCGGGCGCCGCCCGGCGCATCCGGGTTCGCGCCCGGGTTTCACCGCGTTACGGACATAGGGGATAAGTAACGCCAAAAAACCGCTGTTTTCGACGATTGGGTTTGCTAACGCAGCAGCAATAATCCAGGCTCTCCCCAGACCAGAAGCACGTTGCATGTGTAATCTGCCCTACCCGAACATGAAGTCATTTTCCCTGCTCCGCGAAGCCAGCGGGAGCCGCCAATGAATCAGCAGGCTACCCTGAGCGCGTCGCTTCTGGCGAAGTTTCCCGTGTTGGAAAGGATCCGCGCGCTGCCCAAGCCCATCTTGCTGGGCGCGGCCGCGGCACTTGTCGCGGTCATCGTCGCCGTGGCGATGTGGAGCAGCGAACCCAAGTACAAGGTGCTGTTCTCGAACCTGGACGACCGCGATGGCGGCGCCATCGTGACGGCCCTGGGCACCATGAACGTGCCCTACAAGTACAACGACACGGGCACCGCCCTGCTGGTGCCGGCCGACCGCGTCTATGACGCCCGGCTGCAGCTGGCCTCGCAAGGCCTGCCGCGCGGCGGTTCGGTCGGCTTCGAGCTGATGGACAACGCCCGCTTCGGCGCCAGCCAGTTCGCCGAGCAGATCAACTACCAGCGCGGCCTGGAAGGCGAACTGGCCCGTTCGATCGAATCGATGCACACCGTGCAGCACGCCCGCGTGCACCTGGCCATGCCGCGCCAGTCGCTGTTCGTGCGTGAACGCCAGCCGCCGACCGCCTCGGTGCTGCTGAACGTGTACCCGGGCCGCAGCCTGTCCGACGCCCAGGTGTCCGCCATTTCCTGGCTGGTCGCTTCCAGCGTGCCGGAATTGACCGCCGAGAACGTTTCGATCGTCGACCAGAACGGCCGCCTGCTGTCGTCGCCGCTGGGCGAAGGCCGCGGCATGGATGCCGACCAGATGCGCATGGTCCGCGAAACCGAGCAACGCACCGTCGAACGCATCCTGACCATCCTGAACCCGCTGGTCGGCCCGGGCAACGTGCACGCCCAGGCCAGCGCCGAAATGGATTTCGCGCGTCGCGAGGAAACCTCCGAGGTCTACCGTCCCAACCAGGAACCGGGCCAGGCCGCCGTGCGCAGCCAGCAGACCAGCGATTCGACCCAGCGTGGCGTCAATCCGGCCCAAGGCGTGCCGGGCGCCCTGTCGAACCAGCCTCCGGGCAACGCCCAGGCCCCCATCGCCAACCCGCCCCAGGCCCAGCCGCCCCGCCCCGGCCAGCCGCAGCAGCCCAATGCCCAACAGCAGCAGCAACAACAGCAGCAACAGACGGGTACCCAGGCCGCCGGCGGCAGCCTGAACGAGCGCCGCGACGCCACCACCAACTACGAAGTGGACCGCACGATCAGCCACATCAAGCAACCGGTGGGCAACCTGAAGCGCCTGTCGGTGGCCGTGGTGGTGAACTACATCCGCGACAAGGACGGCGAACCCCAGGCCCTGCCGCCCGAAGAACTGAACAAGCTCACCAACCTGGTGCGCGAAGCCATGGGCTATTCCGAAAGCCGCGGCGATTCGCTGAACCTGGTGAACAGCCAGTTCAACGACGGCCCCCCGGCCGTGCCGATGTGGCGTGATCCGGAAATGATCTCGCTGTTCAAGACCATCCTGGCCTGGCTGGTGGGTGGCGTGCTGGCCCTGTGGCTGTATCGCAAGCTGCGCCGCACCGTGGGCGAGTACCTGTACCCGCCGGTGGATCCGGAAGTGGCCGAGGCCGAGCGCCTTGAAGCCCAGCGCGAGGCCCAGGACCTGGCCCGCGCCAAGGAAACGGACCGCTACCAGGACAACCTGGACCGCGCCCGCACGATGGCGAACAAGGATCCGCGCGCCGTCGCGATGGTCCTGCGCACCTGGATGACCAAAGATGAAAAATGATTCCAAACCCATGGACGGCATGACGCGCAGCGCCGTCCTGATGATGTCGCTGGGCGAAGACGCCGCAGCCGAAGTCTTCAAGTACCTGTCCGCCCGTGAAGTGCAGCAGGTCGGTGCCGCGATGGCCAGCCTGAAGCAGGTGACCCGCAACGACGTGGCCGTCGTGCTGGAGGAATTCCGCCAGGAAGCCGACCAGTTCATGGCCGTCACGCTGGGTTCGGACGACTACATCCGCACCGTGCTGACCAAGGCGCTGGGCAGCGACCGCGCCGCCGGCCTGATCGAAGACATCCTGGAAGCCGGCGAAGGCGGCAGCGGCATCGACGCCCTGAACTGGCTGGACCCGCACACCGTGGCCGAGCTCATCGGCGACGAGCACCCGCAGATCATCGCGACGATTCTGGTGCACCTGGAGCGCGACCGCGCCGCCGGCGTGCTGGCCCTGTTGACCGACCGCCTGCGCAACGACGTCATGCTGCGTATCGCCACGTTCGGCGGCGTGCAGCCGGCCGCCCTGTCGGAACTGACCGAAGTGCTCAATTCCGTGCTGGCCGGCCAGGGCGCCAAGCGCAGCAAGATGGGCGGGGTGCGCACCGCGGCCGAGATCCTGAACATGATGAATTCGGCCGAAGAGGAAACCGTGGTCGCCAGCCTGCGCGAACGCGACAACGACCTGGAGCAGAAGATCATCGACGAGATGTTCGTGTTCGACAACCTGCTGGACGTCGAAGACCGCGCCATCCAGCTCATCCTCAAGGAAATCGACAACGACACGCTCATGGTCGCGCTCAAGGGCGCCCAGGAAGAGCTGCGCGCCAAGTTCCTGCGCAACATGTCCAGCCGCGCCGCCGAAATGCTGCGCGAAGACCTGGAAGCGCAAGGCCCGATCCGCATGTCGAAGGTCGAGACCGAGCAGAAGAAGATCCTGCAGATCGCGCGCCGCCTGGCCGAAAGCGGCCAGATCGTGCTGGGCAATTCCGGAGACGACGCGTATGTCTGAAGCGGATACCGGCCAGTCGACGCTCATCTCGCGCAGCGCCGCCTGGCGGCGCTGGCAGATGCTGTCGTTCGACGAGCCGCCGCCCGTGGAAGTTGCGCCCGAACCGGAACCCGATCCGGGCCCCGACCCCGAAGTGGTGTTGGCGCAGTTGCGCGCCGAGGCCATCGCCGAGGGCCGTGCCGAAGGCTTTGCACAGGGCCACGCCGCCGGCCAGGAAGCCGGCCGTGCCGAAGGCTTTGACGCAGGCCAGGCAGCCGGACGCGAAGCCGGCTATGCCGACGGCCTGGCGCAAGGCCGCGAACAAGGCGCAGAAGAAGCCCGGCAGCTGCACGCGCTGGTCGAGGCCTGCGCCACGTCGATCGGCTCGCTCGAAGAAAAAATGGGCCAGAGTCTCTTGACGCTGGCGCTGGACATCGCCCAGCAAGTCGTGCGCACCACGCTTGCCGAGCAGCCCGAGACCGTGGCCAGCGCCGTGCGCGAAGTGCTGCACATCAACCCGACCGCCGGCGGCCAGATGCGCCTGTGGGCCAACCCCGCCGACATCGAACTGATCCGCCTGCACCTGGCCGACGAACTGAAAGAAGGCCACTGGCGCGTGCTGGCCGACGAATCGATCGCCCGCGGCGGCTGCCGCGCCGAGACGCCGTTCGGCGACATCGACGCCACGCTGCAGACCCGCTGGCGCCGCGTGGCGGCCTCGCTGGGCCGCAACGTCAACTGGGAGGAGCCGGCGTGAGCGGCAGCCAGGCCCCCGCGCAGCCCGGCCAGGCGGCCGTGCCCGTGATCGACCGCTGGCAGACCCAGCTGGAGATCGGCTCGATTCGCGCCGCCTCGACCGACCCCTGGCTGGTCAGCGGCAAGATCACCCGCGCGACCGGCCTGGTGCTGCACGCCACCGGCCTGCGCCTGCCCGTGGGTGCCGCCGCCCGCATCGAGATTGCGCGCGGCCATGACCACTGGGCCGACGCCGAAGTCGTCGGCTTCGACGGCCACACCTTGTACCTGATGCCGCAGGCCGACATTTCCGGCCTGCCGCCCGGCGCCCGCGTGGTGCCCGGCGAGCCGCCCGTGCAGCGCCAGATTCCGCTGCCGCGCAAGGCCGAACTGAACGGCAACGCCAAACCCCAGCTGGGCCGCCACCTGCCGGTGGGCAACGCCCTGCTGGGCCGCGTGCTGGACGGCGCCGGCCGCCCGCTGGATGGCCTGGGCCCGCTGACCGGCGCGGAACTGGCGCCGCTGTCGGCCCAGCCGATCAACCCGCTGTCGCGCGCACCGATCGATACCGTCCTGGATACCGGCGTGCGCGCCATCAACGGCCTGTTGACCGTCGGCCGCGGCCAGCGCATGGGCCTGTTCGCCGGCTCCGGCGTGGGCAAGAGCGTGCTGCTGGGCATGATGGCCCGCTACACCAAGGCCGACGTGATCGTGGTTGGCCTGATCGGCGAACGCGGCCGCGAAGTCAAGGAATTCATCGAGCACAACCTGGGCCCCGAAGGCCTGGCCCGTTCGGTGGTGGTCGCCGCGCCGGCCGACGTCTCGGCGCTGCTGCGCCTGCAAGGCGCCGCCTACGCCACGCGCCTGGCCGAGCACTTTCGTGACCAGGGCCTGGACGTGCTGCTGATCATGGATTCGCTGACCCGCTACGCCATGGCGCAACGCGAAATCGCCCTGGCCATCGGCGAACCGCCCGCCACCAAGGGCTATCCGCCGTCGGTGTTCGCCAAGCTGCCGATGCTGGTGGAACGCGCCGGCATGGGCGCGCCCGGCCCCGGCGGAAAAGCCGGTTCGATCACCGCGTTCTATACCGTGCTGGCCGAAGGCGATGACCAGCAGGACCCGATCGCCGACTCGGCGCGCGCCATCCTGGACGGCCACGTGGTGCTGTCGCGCCACCTGGCCGAGGCTGGCCATTACCCCGCCATCGACATCGAAGCCTCGATTTCCCGCGCCATGACCTCGCTGATTCCGCAACAGCAGTTCGCGGTCGTGCGCCGTTTCAAGCAGACGCTGTCGCGCTACCAGCGCAATCGCGACCTGATCGCCGTAGGCGCCTACGCCGCCGGCAACGACCCGCAGCTGGACGATGCCATCGCCCGCTATCCGCGCCTGGAAGCCTTCCTGCAGCAGGATATCGGCGAAAACGTCGGCTACGAGGATGCGGTCAACCAGTTGCGTGCAAGCTTTGAATTGAGGGACACCTATGCCTAGCCAATTGCCCCTGGACATGCTGATCAACCTGGCCAAGGAAAGCACGGACGAAGCCGCCCGCCTGCTCGGCCGGCTCAGCGCCGAACGCACCAACGCCGAACGCCAGCTCGGCATGCTGCACGACTATCGCCAGGACTACCTGGAGCGCCTGCAGCAGGCCATGACGACCGGCATGTCGGCCAACGACTGCCACAACTACCAGCGCTTCATCGGCACCCTGGACGACGCCATCGGCCAGCAGCAGAACGTGCTGCGCCAGGCCGACGAGAACCTGGCCAAGGGCCGCCTTTACTGGCAGCAGGAAAAACGCAAGCTCAGTTCGTACGACGCCCTGGCGCAACGCGAATTGCGCGCGCAGGCCGTGGTGGAATCCCGCCGCGAACAACGCGCCAACGATGAATACTCCGCCCGCCTGGTCCAGCGCCAGGCCGGGATGCACTAATTAGAGGAAGCCCAAGATGACCGCTCCCCTGCCCTTGCCCACCGTCGCGCCCGCCGCGCCGAGCTCGATCACCGACACGCTCGGCGCCAAGTCGTCCGCCGCCTCGTCCAGGAAGGGCCCGTCCTTCTCCGACGTGCTGGCCCAGCAGCGCCCGAATCCGAGCGCCAACGCGCGTCCGGCCACCAGCAACAACGCCAAGACCCCGACCGGTAACGGCAAGACCCCCGGCGATGCTGCCGGCAACGCGGAAAACGCCGCCGCCGACGCGATCGACAACGCCGTGCAGACCGCCACCCAGGCCGAAGCCGGCGCGCTGGCCGTCGCCGCCGCGCAGCAACCGGTGACGCCGGTGGTGCTGCCGCAGCAGACGCTGGAAATCGCCGCGCAGGCTGCCGAACAGGTGCAATTGGCCCGTGGCGCTGCCCAGGCCGCCGCGACCGCCGTCACCACCGGCGCCGCCGTGGTGCAGGCCGCGCTGACCGCCAACGAGGCCGTACCGACGCCGCGCGCGCCGGTGGCCGCCACCGCGCAGCAGGCCGAAGCCGCTGCCGCCCAAGCCAGCCGCGATGCACAAGTCGCCCTGCCGGTCGTCACCGCTGCCGTCAAGCCTGGCACGGCGCCCGACGCCGCTCCGGCCAAGGCGGCACCCGCTGCCGAACTGCCGCGCCCGGCGCCCGAAGCCGCCGTGCCGCGCGCCACCACCCCGCGCGTGGCCGCCGAAGCCGCGCCCGCCGCCCCGCTGCACGCGCGCACCGAAGAAGAATCGAACGAACCGGTGCTCAGCACCGCGCAACAATTCCAGGTGCCGCAGCACACCACCGGCCCGCAGGACCACCTGGCCCAGGCGGTGGCCGCCGCCGTCCAGCGCCAGCAGCCCGCCCCGATCGCCAACCCCGCCAGCGTGGCCGTACCTACCGTGCCGGTCGTCATGCAGGTGGCCACGCCCGTGGGCGGCACCCACTGGGGCACCGAGCTCGGCCAGCAGATGGTGGTGATGAGCAACAACGTGCGCCAAGGCACCCAGACTGCCGAACTGCGCCTGGATCCGCCGGACCTGGGCCCCTTGCGCGTCAGCCTGAACCTGGCCGACGGCGTGGCCAGCGCCTCGTTCGTGTCGGCCCACGCGTCCGTGCGCCAGGCAATCGAAACCGCGATTCCGCAATTGCAGCAGGCGCTGGCGCAGGCCGGCATCTCGCTGGGCCAGACCAGCGTCGGCGAACAGGCCGCGCAGCAGGAATTCGCGCAACAGAATGGCGGCGGTTCGCAACGCCAGGGCGGCGGCAATGGCGCCGCGGTGGCCGATGGCGCGATCGATGGCCAGCCGGTGGCCGTGACGTCGCCGCGCAACGCCAATGCGTTGGTCGACACCTTCGCGTAACAATCCCGCGGCCCGCAGCCGGCAACGGTTGCGGGCGGTGCAGCAATAGCTTGAGATACGCGGCTTTCGCCCTGTTTTTCGCCTCCAAGCCGGGGCGTGATTTCGGGCAGAATGCTTTCATCCACTAAGAATCCGTTTTCATCAGCGGCAAAACACGCATCGACACCGAGATGGCGACTTCCAAACCCACAACCATGCCGCCGCGCGGCCCGCTTCCGACACGCTCTGGCGGCATCGGCCGCATTCTTCGCCCGTTGATCATGATCCTGGTGCTGCTGCTGGTGGCCGCCGCCAGCGCAGGCGCGACCTGGTTCATCACCCAGCGCATGCAGCCGCAAGGCGGCGCGCCGGTGCAACTGGGCGTGGGCCAGACGCCCGCCGGCCAACCGGGCCAGCCCGGCGCCGCGGGCCCGCAAGCCACGCCGACCACGTTCGTGGCCCCGCCGGCCACGCCGGCCGCCGTGCCCGCGCCGATCTTCGTGCCGATCGAAGCCTTCACGGTGACGCTGCAGAACGCCGACACCGAACGCATCATGCACGTCGGCCTGACGCTGCGCGTCAGCGACGAGCAGACCCGCGTGCGCCTGGAAAAGTACATGCCTGAAGTGCGCAGCCGCATCCTGATGGTGCTGTCGTCGCAATCGCCCACCGGCGTGCAGACCCAACAAGGCAAGACCGACATGGCCAACGCCATCAAGCAAGCCGTCAACCGTCCGTTCTCGCCCCTGCCGGACGGCCAGTATGTCACCGACGTACTGTTCACGGCGTTCGTGGTGCAATAAGCATGGCCTACGAGGCGTTTCTTTCGCAGGACGAAGTCGACGCGCTGCTGGCCGGCGTCACGGGCGAGAGCGACAGCAAAAAGGAATCCGCGGGTCCCAACGACGGCGCCCGCGCCTATGACCTGAGCTCGCCCGACCGCGTGGTGCGCCGGCGCATGCAGACGCTGGAGCTCATCAACGAGCGTTTCGCGCGCCAGATGCGCAGCGTGCTGTTGAACTTCATGCGCCGCAGCGCGGACATCACCGTCGGTTCGATCAAGATCCAGAAGTACGCGGACTTCGAGCGCAACCTGCCCGTGCCGAGCAACCTGAACATGGTGCAGATGAAGCCGCTGCGCGGCACCGCCCTGTTCACGTACGACCCGAACCTGGTGTTCCTGGTCATCGACAGCCTGTTCGGCGGCGATGGCCGCTACCACACGCGCGTCGAAGGCCGTGATTTCACCACCACCGAGCAGCGCATCATCCGGCGCCTGCTCAACCTGACCCTGGAAAGCTACGGCAAGTCCTGGGACCCCGTCTATCCGATCGAGTTCGACTATGTCCGCTCGGAGATGCACACCAAGTTCGCCAGCATCACCGGCAACAATGAAGTGGTGGTCGTCACCTCGTTCCATATCGAATTCGGCGCGACCGGCGGCGACCTGAACATCTGCCTGCCCTATTCCATGATCGAGCCGGTGCGTGACCTGCTCACGCGGCCGCTGCAGGAAACCACGCTGGAAGAAGTGGACCAGCGCTGGTCGCAGCAGTTGTCGCGCCAGGTGCGCAGCGCCGATATCGACGTGGTTGCCGAATTCGCGCGCATCCCGTCCAACATCCGCGAACTGATGCGCCTGAAAGTCGGCGACATCCTGCCCGTGGATGTACCGGAAACCGTTATCGCCAACGTCGACGGCGTACCGCTGATGGAATGCGGCTACGGCGTCTTCAACGGCCAGTACGCCCTGCGCGTGCAAAACATGTTTACCTACGATACCGAATCAAACGAGGCCCCCGACCATGACTGACAAGAACGAGCCCGGCACTGGCTCGTCCCCGGCCGACGACTGGGCCGACGCGCTCGCCGAACAATCCCGCGCCAATCCGCCCACCCAGGCGGATGGCCTGAAGCCCCAGGACGACTGGGCCGCGGCCATGGCCGAACAGACCGCCGCCACGCCGCCCGCGGCTGCCGCGCCGGCTGCGCCCGCACCCGCGCCCGCGGCACCGGCCGCAGCCCCCGCGCAATCGGCGGCGCAATCGGTGTTCAAGCCCCTGGCCGGCAGCGCTGCCGGCACCGGTACCGACATCGACCTGATCATGGACGTGCCCGTCCAGCTGACGGTCGAACTGGGCCGCACCCGCCTGACCATCAAGAACCTGCTGCAGCTGGGCCAGGGCTCGGTGGTCGAACTGGACGGCCTGGCCGGCGAGCCGATGGACATCTTCGTCAACGGCTACCTGATCGCCCAGGGCGAAGTGGTGGTGGTGGAAGACAAGTACGGCATCCGCCTGACCGACATCATCACCCCGTCCGAACGCATCAACCGCCTGAACAACCGGCGTTGACGCGTTGTCCGCCATGAACGATTCCGCCCTGCTGCGCGTCATCATCGGCCTGGTGCTGGTGCTGGCCGCCATCCTGGCCGCGGCCTGGATGGCGCGCCGCGCCGGCCTCACGCAGCGCGGCGGCGGCAACCTGCTCAAGCAGGTCGCCAGCATGCCGGTCGGCGCGCGGCAGAGCATCGTCGTGGTCGAAATCGAGAACACCTGGCTGGTCGTGGGCGTAAGCCCCGGCCAGATCACCCCCCTGCATACCCTGCCCGCCGGCGAACTGCCGCAGGGCGCGCCGCTGCCCGCCGCCGCCTTCGCGGCCAAGCTGGGCCAGGCGCTCAAGCGCCGCTAGACGGTGCCCGTATTCCCCAGATCATGAGCTTGCCGACAAGCACCCTACCCCGCGCCCGCCGCAACCTCGTGCCCATGCTGGGCGCCGCCGCGGTGCTGGGCCTGGCGATGTTTCCGGCCGGCGTCGTCGCCCAGGCCACGCTGCCGGCGCTGACCGCGACGCCGGGCCCGAACGGGTCCGAAACCTACTCGCTCAGCATGCAGACGCTGCTGCTGATGACGTCGCTGTCGTTCCTGCCGGCGGCGTTGCTGATGATGACGGGCTTTACCCGCATCATCATCGTGCTGGGTCTGCTGCGCAGCGCGATGGGCACCGCCATGTCGCCGCCCAACCACGTGCTGATCGGCCTGGCGCTGTTCCTGACCTTCTATACGATGTCGCCGGTGTTCGACAAGATCTACGCCGACGCCTACAAGCCGCTGTCCGAAGGGTCGATCCAGTTCGAGACCGCGGTCGAGCGCGCCGCCGGCCCGCTGCGCACCTTCATGCTGCACCAGACCCGCGAGAACGACCTGTCGCTGTTCGCCAACCTGGCCAAGCAGCCGGCGCTGGACGATCCGTCGCAGGTGCCGCTGCGCATCCTGGTGCCGGCGTTCATCACCAGCGAACTGAAGACGGCGTTCCAGATCGGCTTCACCATCTTCATTCCGTTCCTCATCATCGACCTGGTGGTCGCCAGCGTGCTGATGGCGCTGGGCATGATGATGGTGCCGCCCGTGACCGTGGCGCTGCCGTTCAAGCTGATGCTGTTCGTGCTGGCCGACGGCTGGAACCTGCTCATGGGCTCGCTGGCCCAGAGCTTCTACCAATAGCCGGGGAATCGCCATGACCGCTGAAACCGTCATGACCATGACCTACCAGGCGATGAAAGTCGCGCTGGCGATGGCGGGTCCGCTGCTGGTCATCACGCTGATCGTGGGCCTGGTGATCAGCATCTTCCAGGCCGCCACCCAGATCAACGAAATGACGCTGTCGTTCATTCCGAAGCTGCTGGCCATGTGCGGCGTGCTGGTACTGCTGGGCCCCTGGCTGATCGGCATCATGGTCGACTACATCCGCCAGCTCATCGGCCAGATTCCCGGCCTGGTGTCGTAGCGGCACGCGCCGCCGGCCCCGGGGACGCGTCCACATGTTTGCCTTCACGATCGAACAGCTCAACGGCTGGATCGGCCAGTTCCTCTGGCCGTTCGTGCGCATCCTGGCGCTGATCGGCACCGCGCCCCTCTTTTCCGAATCCACCGTGCCGGTCAAGGTCAAGGTCGGCCTGGCGTTCGTGCTGGCCGTGGCCATCAGCCCGGCCCTGGACCCCGCGCCGCCCATTGCCCCGGGCTCGTTCGCCGGCCTGTGGATGGTGATGCAGCAGGTGCTGATCGGCGTCGCCATGGGTTTTTCGATGCGCCTGGTGTTCGCCGCCGCGCAGACCGCGGGCGAATTCGTCGGCTTGCAGATGGGCCTGTCGTTCGCTTCGTTCTTCGACCCCAGTACCGGCGCCAACACCGCCGTGCTGTCGCGCCTGTTCAATATCGTCGCGATGCTGACCTTCCTGGCGCTGGACGGCCACCTGCTGGTGCTGGCCGCGCTGGTGCGTTCGTTCGACACGCTGCCGGTGGCGGCCATCCAGCTGCACCAGAACGGCTGGGGTGTCGTGGTCGAATGGGGCAAGACCGTGTTCGTATCCGGCCTGCTGCTGGCGCTGCCGCTGATCTGCGCACTGCTGACGATCAACCTGGCCATGGGCATCCTGAATCGCGCCGCGCCGCAGCTGTCGGTGTTCTCGGTGGGCTTTCCGGTCAGCCTGATCGTGGGTGTGGTGCTGCTGACCGTGGTGTTGCCCAACTCGGGGCCGTTCCTGGAGGCGCTGTTCGAATCCGGCCTGTCGACGATGAGTCGGGTGACCGACGCGTTGGCGGGACGGTAGGCCGTCCTTGTTTCGGCTTGAAAAAGCCGGCCCCACCGGGCCGGCTTTGTTCTGGGCGGGCTGCACGACAGGGCCGCCCATCGCGCGCCGCCCTGACGCGGGCCGCGCGCTGCTACTGCTGGCCGGTCAGGCGGAACACCCGGATCGTCTCGCGCAGCGCGCCCGACTGGTTGCCCAGTTGCAGCACGGCGCCGCCCAGTTCCTGCACCAGGGCCGTGTTCTGCACCGTCATTACATCCATCTGCGACACTGCGGTGTCCACCTGCTCGATGCCGCTGGACTGCTCCTGCGAGGCCTGCGAGATCTCGCCGATGATGTCGGTCACGCGGTGCACGGCGGCCACGATCTCTTCCATGGTGGCGCCGGCCTGTTCGGCCTGGGCCGAGCCTTCGGTGACGCGGTCGACCGAATCCTCGATCAGGCCCTTGATCTCCTTGGCCGCTTGCGCGCTCTTTTGCGCCAGGCTGCGCACTTCGCCCGCCACCACCGCAAAGCCCTTGCCGGACTCGCCGGCCCGGGCCGCTTCCACGGCCGCGTTCAGCGCCAGGATGTTGGTCTGGAAGGCGATGCCCTCGATGATGCTGACGATGTCGACGATCTTGCGCGAGCTGTCGGAAATGCCGTGCATGGTGTTGACCACCTGCCCCACCGCCACGCCGCCCCGCCGCGCCACGTCCATGCTGCTGGCGGCCAACTGGTTGGCCTGGCGGGCATTGTCCGCGTTCTGGCGCACGGTCGACGTCAGTTGCTCCATGCTGGCCGCAGTCTGCTGCAGCGATGCCGCCTGGCCTTCGGTACGGCCGGCCAGTTCCTGGTTGCCACGGGCGATATGCACGGCCGCCTGGGTGGTGCCTTCGATGCCGCGGTACACGTCCTGGGCAATGCCGACCAGGCTCTTGCGCATGACTTCCAACGAGAACTTCAGGCTGCCGATCTCGTCGTCGGAATCCGCGACGATCTGCGTAGTCAGGTTGCCCGCAGCCACCTGGCGGGCCATGTTGGCCGCATCCACCAGGGGATCCAGCAGCGAACGCGACAGGCTCCAGCCCAACGCGAAGATCCCGGCCACGCCCAGGGCGATCAAGCCGCAGGCCAGGCCGACGCCGGTCGCGTCCAGTGTGTCCCAGTTGGCGCGCAGGCCGTAGGCGCCCGCCGCCACCACGATGCCCGAGGACAGCAGCGCATGGCGGAACATGCGGCTGCGCACGCTGCGCTTGAACGGAAAGGCCAGCAGGTCCAGGCTGCGGCGCCAGCCCGCCCGCACCGGGCGGCCGCGCACGATACGCACGCCGCGGGCACGGCCTTCGCGGATGCGGGCATACAGTTCCTCGGCCATTTCGATCTGGTCTTCGCTGGGGCGCACGCGCACCGACGAATACGCCACGACCTCGCCGTTCTCGACGATGGGCGTGGCGTTGGCCAGCACCCAGTAGTAGCCCCCATCCTTGCGGCGGTTCTTGACCAGGCCCAGCCACGACTCGCCGGCCTCCAGTGTCTGCCACAGGTCTTCATAGGCCTCGGGCGGCATGTCCGGATGGCGCACGATGTTGTGGGCCTTGCCGATCAATTCTTCGCGGGTGAATCCGCTGACCTCGACAAAAGCCGGATTCGCGTAAACGATGCGGCCCTTGGTATCGGTGCGCGAGATCAGGTACTGATCCTCACGCAGCTTGGTTTCCACATTGTTGACTGGAAGGTTCACGCGCACAGCTTGTCTCCGGTTACACCACATATAAGCCACAACCTGTTCACCGGCCAGGTTTCAGGCGTTATTGTCATTAACGTCAATATTTTCGAAAACTTAACGGCCAATAGCTTTCGCCCCGGCGGCCGCGATCGGGCGCCGGGGCGAATGGGGACCGGTCAGCGGCCCTGCCGGGCCGCCGCGGATCAATCCTGCGTCAGCGTGGGCGCCTGATAGCCGCCCAGTTGCTGCGCCGGCACTTCGATCACTTCGCCGGCATTGATCTTGAAGACGGCCACGGCTTCGGACAGGCGATGTGCCTGTTCCTGCAACGAGCCGGCCGCGGCTGCGGCTTCTTCCACCAGCGCCGCGTTCTGCTGCGTCACTTCGTCCATCTGCGAGACCGCGCGGTTCACCTGGTCGATGCCGCTGGATTGCTCTTCCGATGCCGCCGAGATCTCGCCCATGATGTCG
>PJUB01000073.1_pt1 | contig 83922 bp, 85 predicted proteins | sample 1512141 | NCBI WGS metagenome assembly PJUB01 (sample SAMN08177677, study PRJNA422409) | Soil metagenome, whole genome shotgun sequencing project. | isolation source: Soil enriched on filter paper: alkali lignin treatment | place: USA: Madison | collected 2015-01-15
AGGGGAAAGACGAAAAAAGCGGCTGCACGCAGCCTAAGCCGCCAATGACGCCGCTCCCATCGGGGAAGCCCGTGGAGCGTCGCCTAGGTGACGCCAGTTTTTCTGACACCGCCGAAACACACGCTTGCGCCATGCGACTACAGACAACGGGCGGCCCATCGGCGATACCTGCCCTTCCCCCCACCCACCGCACCAAGGAGTCGACATGGCAGCAGACAAGCACGCAAGCGTTCACTGGGAAGGCGCCGGCAAGACCGGCAAGGGCCTGGTCAGCACCGAGACCGGCGCCCTCAAGGACTACCCCTACGGCTTCGCCAGCCGCTTCGAGGACGACAAGCGCGGTACCAACCCCGAGGAAATCGTCGGCGCGGCCCACGCGGCCTGCCTCACGATGGCCTTTGCCTTCGCGCTCGAAAAAGAAGGCTTCACCGCCACCCGCATCGACACCCGTGCCGCCGTGCGGCTGGCCAAGGATGGCGAGGGCTTCAAGATCGACCGCATCGCGCTCGAACTCGACGCCGCAGTGCCGAAGCTCGACGAAGCGAAGTTCCAGCAGATCGCCGCCGCCGCCAAGGCCGGCTGCCCGCTGTCGAAGGCGCTGGCGAGCGTGCCCGAAATCACGCTGAAAGCCACGCTGGCCGGCTGACCGGGCTGCTTATGATCGTCTCCACAACAAGGAGACGGATCATGAACAAGCCCATCCGGACCGCCCTGGCGGTCCTTTCTTTCAGCCTCGGCACCGCAGCGCTGGCCGCCTACCCCGACAAGCCGATCAAGCTCGTCATCGGCTTTCCGGCCGGCGGCCCGCTCGACCAGCATGCGCGCCTGCTGACCGACAAGCTGCAGGCCGTGCTCGGCCAGCCGATCATCATCGACTACAAGCCCGGCGCCGGCGGCTCCGTGGGCGCCGACGCGGTCGCCAAGAGCCCCGCCGACGGCTACACGCTGATGCTCGCCAACACCGGCGTGGCGGTGATCAACGGCGCGCTCTACAGCAAGCTGCCCTACAACACGCAGCGCGACTTCGTGCCCATCGCCCGCACCGCCATGCAGCCGCTGGCGCTGCTGGTCACGCCCAAGCTGCCGGTGCAGAACCTCAAGCAGTTCGTCGACTACGCCAAGGCGCGGCCGGGCCAGGTCAACTACGGCTCGGCCGGCAACGGCGGCATCAGCCACCTGGTGCCCGAGATGTTCAAGACCGCCACCGGCATCTTCATGGTGCACATCCCCTACCGCGGCAGCGCGCCGGCCTTCACCGACCTGATGGGCGGGCAGGTGCAGTTCATGGCCGAATCGATTCCGCAGGCGGCCAACTATCACAAGCAGGGCAAGGTGCGCGCGCTGGCCGTGACCAGCCGCGAACGCAACCCCGCCCTGCCCGAGGTGCCGACCGTGATCGAGTCGGGCGTCAAGGGCTTCGAGGTGGTGGGCTTCTACGGCTTCCTCGCCCCTAAGGACACGCCGAAAGACGTGGTCGCCAGGCTCGGCGACGCCTTCAGGCAGGTGCTGAACAACCCCGAAGTGCGCGACCGCATGGTGAGCCAGGGCGCCGACCCGGCCTACCTGGGCAGCGAGGACTTCGCTCGCTTCCTGGCAACGGAAACGCCACGCTGGGAGAAGGCGGTGAAGGCGTCCGGCGCGCGGATGGACTGAGGGTTCCGTTCAAGGCCTCCGCACCGGGCCTGCGCTCCATTCAGGTGCACACAGCTTGCATACCAGTTGGCACAGAAGCTGCTGGTATGCAGGCATATGGCCATTTCCGCATCCGAAATCAGTGCACGCATCGTCGAAGCGGTGATGGCGCAGAAGCTCGCGCCGGGTTCGCGCCTGGGCGAGCAGCAGCTGGCGATGCTGTTCGACTGCAGCCGCACCATCGTGCGCGAGGCCCTCACCCGGCTGGCGGCGCGCGGCATCGTCACGGTGAGCGCGCGGCGCGGCTGGTTCGTCATCGAGCCTTCGCAGGACGAGGCGCGCGAAGCCTTCGAGGCGCGGCGCGTCATCGAACTGGGGCTCATTCGGAGCGCAGGCAGCGCGGGCCGCACCGGGAAGATCGAGAAGACCGCCCTGCGCCAGTTGAAGGCGCACCTGCAGCGTGAAAAAGCCGCACTGAAAGAGAGCGACGTCGGCAACCGCAGCTTCCTGCTCGGCGACTTCCACGTTTGCCTGGCCGAATGCCTGGGCAACACGCTGCTGGCCGACACGCTGCGCGACTACACCGCGCGCACCACGCTGATCGCCATGCTTTACCAGTCCACGCACGACGCGGTGCAGTCGTGCGAAGACCATGTGCAGATCGTCGCGGCGCTGGAGCGCGGCGACCATGCCGCCGCCGAGGCACTGATGGCCGAGCACATCGGCACGGTGCAGTCGGCCCTGCGCGTGCAGGCGCCCACCGACCCGCTCGCGCAGCTGCGCGACGCGCTGGCGCCGCTGCAGAACACCCAGGCCGCCCCAGCTGCGGCGCCAAAGGCCAAGCGCCGCAAGCCGGGCGCCACGCCTCCCGATTCCGATTCTTCGACTTACCTAGGAGCCTTGCTATGACCTTCTCTTTCCTGTCCAAACGCCAGTTCGCGCTCGCCATGGTGTCCGCGGCCATGCTGTCCGCCACCGGCGCGGCGCAGGCCCAGAACGCGCTCGACAACGTGCTCAAGGCCAAGACCATCAAGATCGCCGTGCCGACCGACTACCCGCCCTACGGCTCGGTCGACAAGAACATGAAGCCGCAGGGCCTCGACGTGGAAATGGCCGAGCTCATCGCCGCCAAGCTGGGCGTGAAGGTCGAGCTGGTGCCCGTGACCAGCGCCAACCGCATTCCCTACCTGCAGACCCGCAAGGCCGACCTGGTGATTTCCACGCTCGGCAAGAACCCGGAGCGCGAGAAGGTGATCGACTTCTCTTCCGCCTACGCGCCCTTCTTCCAGGCCGTGTACGCCGCCAAGAGCATGAAGCTCACCAGCTTCGCCGACATGGCGGGCAAGACCGTGGCCGTGACGCGCGGCGCGATGGAAGACCAGGAGCTGAACAAGGTGGCGCCGCCGAACGTCGACTACCGCCGCTTCGAGGACAACAACGCGACCATCGCCGCCTTCGTGGCCGGCCAGACGCAGACCATCGCCACCAGCGCGGCGGTCGCCGGCGACATGCTCGCCAAGAACCCCAAGGTGAGCGCCGAGTTCAAGCTGCTGCTGAAAGACAGCCCCTGCTTCGTCGGCGTCGCCAAGGGCGAGACCGCACTGAAGACCAAGGTGAACGAGATCATTGCCGCCGCCAAGAAGGACGGCACGCTCGACGCCATGTCCAAGAAGTGGCTCGGCAAGGCCGCAGGCGACCTGCCCGTCTGATCGAGCCACGCGGCCATGAACATCGAATTCGACTTCGGGGCGGTTCTGTCGGAATGGCCGCTGCTGCTTCGCGGCGTGGCGTGGACCATCGGTCTCACGGCCGTGGGCACCGTGCTGGGCATGATCGTCGGCACTTTCTGCGCATGGGCGCGCGCGAACGGGGCGGCATGGCTGCGCATCGTGGTGGGCACGTATGTGGAGCTGATCCGCAACACGCCCTTCATCGTGCAGCTGTTCTTCATCTTCTTCGGGCTGCCGGCGGCGGGGGTCAAGCTCTCGCCGGAGGTGGCTTCGGTGATCGCGATGGTGATGAACCTCGGCGCCTATTCCACCGAGATCATCCGCGCCGGCATCGAGGCCACGCCCAAGGGGCAGATCGAAGCCGCGGTGAGCCTGGCGCTGAGCAAGTCGCAGGTGTTCCTGCGGGTGGTGCTGCCGCCGGCGCTGAAGAAGGTGTGGCCCGCGATGGTGAGCCAGATCGTCATCGTGATGCTGGGCTCCGCCGTTTGCGGCCAGATCTCCACCGAGGAGCTGAGCTACGCCGCCAACCTCATCCAGAGCCGCAACTTCCGCGCCTTCGAAGCCTTCATCGTCGCCACGCTCATCTATCTCGCGCTGTCGGTCGCGTTGCGCCGGCTGCTCGACTGGGCGGGGCCGAAGTTCTTCTTCGGCCGCTGACCGAACACGGGCCCTTTCACCATGGTCGATTTTTCTCTCTGGGACATCCTGCGCAACCTGCTGATGGCGTTGCGCTGGACCGTCGTGCTGTCGCTCATCGCCTTCGTCGGCGGCGGCATCGTGGGCGCGCTGCTGCTGTTCCTGCGGCTGCGCGGCGGCAGGTTCGCGAACAAGGCCGTGGGCCTGTACGTGCAGCTCTTCCAGGGCACGCCGCTGCTGATGCAGCTGTTCCTGGCGTACTTCGGCATTGCGCTGTTCGGCATCGACGTGTCGGCATGGACGGCCGCCAGCGTGGCGCTCACGCTGTACACCAGCGCCTTCCTCGCCGAGATCTGGCGCGGCTGCGTGGCCTCGATTCCCAAGGGGCAATGGGAAGCCTCGGGCAGCCTGGCGCTGAGCTTCGGCGAGCAGATGCGCCACGTCATTCTTCCGCAGGCCGTGAAGATCGCCATCGCGCCGACGGTCGGCTTCCTGGTGCAGGTCATCAAGGGCACGGCGCTGGCCTCGGTGATCGGCTTCGTCGAACTCACCAAGGCCGGCAGCATGATTTCGAACGCCACCTTCAAGCCCTTCGTGGTGTTCAGCTGCGTGGCCCTGCTTTATTTCGTACTGTGCTTTCCCGTGAGCCTGTACGCCAAGACCCTCGAGAGGAAAACCCATGGCCGCCGTGCTTGACGAATCGCAACAACAGCCCGCCACCTCGGTGGGTGCGCCCATCGTGCGCATCACCGCGCTGCGCAAGTCCTACGGCACCAACGAGGTGCTCAAGGGCATCGACCTGGACGTGAAGCGCGGCGAGGTGATCGCCATCATCGGCAAGAGCGGCTCGGGCAAGAGCACGCTGCTGCGCTGCATCAACGGGCTCGAGGTGTTCCAGGAAGGCTCGCTCACCGTCGACGGCAAGCCCCTGCTGCATGAAAGCGCCATGGCCATGCGCGAGCTGCGCCAGCGCGTGGGCATGATCTTCCAGAGCTTCAACCTGTTCCCGCATCTCACGGTCGGCAAGAACGTGATGCTCGCGCCCACGCTGGTGAAGAAGCGCGCCGGGCTCGAAGCCGCCTCGCAGGCGCGCAAGCTGCTCACGCGCGTGGGCCTGGCCGAGAAGTTCGACGCCATGCCCGACCAGCTCTCCGGCGGCCAGCAGCAGCGCGTGGCGATTGCCCGCGCGCTGGCGATGGAGCCGGCGGTGCTGCTGTGCGACGAGATCACGTCGGCGCTCGACCCCGAACTGGTGGGCGAAGTGCTGCGCGTGGTGGAGTCGCTGGCCGACGAGGGCATGACGCTGCTGATGGTCACGCACGAGATGAGCTTCGCGCGCAAGGTCAGCGACCGCGTGATCTTCATGCACCAGGGCCGCGTGCACGAGATGGGACCGCCGGCGGAGCTGTTCGGCAACCCGCAGACGGCCGAGCTGAAGCAGTTCCTGTCGTCGCTGCACGACTGATCGAGGGGCGCCGTGCGCCATGGGCTATCCTCCGCCCATGGCCTGCCTGCACATCGCGTCGACTATTCGCACCATTCGAAAGATGGTGGGTTAGCGCGCGGTTCCTCTACAGACTTCACGCCATGCAACCCGCCCCACGAGGCGGGTTTTTTGTCTCCTGGGGTTTTCTTCAAGACCACGACAGGAGATCGAACGATGCCATCGAACCCCACCCGTCCCGTAGTTCGCCCCGTAGTTCGTCCCGTGCTTCACATGGTCTGCGGCAAGATCGCCGCGGGCAAGTCGACCCTCACCCAGCGCCTCGCGGCCGAGCCAACCACCGTGCTCATCAGCGAAGACACCTGGCTTGCCACGCTGTACCCGGGCGAGATCCGCGAACTGCCCGACTACGTGCGCGCATCCGGCCGGCTGAAGGCGGCGATGGCCGACCACGTGGCGGCCCTGCTCGCGGCCGGCGTGTCGGTGGTGCTCGACTTTCCCGCGAACACTGTCGCCAACCGGGCCTGGGCGCGCGGCATCTTCGAGAAGGCCGGCGCAGCGCACAAGCTGCATTTTCTGGACGTGCCCGACGAGGTCTGCAAGCAGCGGCTGCGTGCGCGCAACGCGTCGGGCACGCACGCCTTCGAGACTTCGGACGCCCAGTTCGAGCTGATCAGCAGCCACTTCGTGCCGCCCTCGCCGGACGAAGGCTTCGAGGTGGTGCGCCATGCCTGAGCCGCTAAGCTCAGGCTCCATGCAGATCGAGCAAGCCCGCCCCGAGGAAGCCGCCACCGTCGCGGCCGTATTGAATGAAGCCGCGCAGTGGATCGCCGCCGAAGGCCGCCCGCTGTGGACGGCCAGCGACATCGCCCCCGAGCGCATCCGGCGCGACACCGAGGCCGGCGGCTACTTCATCGCACGCAACAACGGTGACCTGGCCGGCGTCGTCCGGCTCGACCTCGAAGACCCGCACTTCTGGCCCGAGATCGAAAGCGGGAGTTCGGTGTTCGTGCACAAGCTGGCGGTGCGCAGGGCGTGGGCCGGGCAAGGCGTGCCGGTCGCACTGCTGGGCTTTGCGCGCGAGCATGCGCACGGACTCGGCCGGCCCTGGCTGCGGCTGGACTGCGTGGCCGACCGTGCGCCGCTGCGTGCGCTGTACGAAGGCTTCGGCTTCTCGCTGCACAGCGTGGTCCACAAGGGCGAGCGCGCGTTCGCCCGCTTCGAGCTGGCCGTGCCGCCGCTCGCCGAATAGCCTTTCGACCGGCGCCGCGCCGCACCCTGTCTGGCTGCGCGCCGCCGCGCCATGGCGGATTTGTCCGACCGATGCCCCGCCCGACTTCTGCTAGCTTCCCGGGCTGGCGGCAAAACGGGTGACAACGGGCGAACGGCCCCAGGCGGTAGAAAGCAGCGCGCATGCTCAACGGCACATCGACAACGGCATATCCCTTCCTGGCGGGCGGCGGCGAACTCGCCGGCCTGATCGCCGGCTTCGACTGGGCCGCCACCGGGCTCGGCCCGCTGGAGACCTGGCCCGGCCACATGCGCAGCGCGGTGGCCATCATGCTCAGGTCGGACGTGGCCATCGCCACGCTGTGGGGCGAGCACGGCGTGCTGATCTACAACGACGCCTACGCCGCGTTCTCGGGCATCCGGCATCCCCAGGTGCTGGGCATGCGCGTGCGCGAGGCCTGGTCGGAGGCGGCGGCCTTCAACGACCATGTGCTGAAGGTCGGCCTGTCCGGGCGGACCCTGAGCTTCCAGGACCAGGAGCTGGTGCTGAACCGCCGCGGCGTGGCCGAGCAGGTGTGGATGAACCTGAACTATTCGCCGCTGCTGGACGACCACGGCAACCCTGTGGGCGTGTGGGCGCTGGTGATCGACACCACCGCCAAGGTGCAGGCCGAGCGCCGGCTGCAGGACGACCGCGCGCGCTTCGCCCAGCTGTTCGAGCAGGCCCCCAGCTTCATGGCCATGCTGGAGGGGCCGCAGCACCGCATCGTGCTGGCCAACCCGGGCTACCTTCGGCTGGTCGGCAACCGGCCGGTGGTCGGCCTGCCGGTGGCCGAGGCGCTGCCCGACGCGGCGGCCCAGGGCTACGTGGCGCTGCTCGACAAGGTGTACCGCGACGGCGAGGCCTTCACCGCGCACGGCTCGCGCTACGACGTGCAGGTGGAGGCGAACGGGCCGGTGCGCGAGTGCTATGTGGACTTCGTGTTCCAGCCGATCCGCGATGCGTCGGGCGCGGTGTCGGGCATTTTCGTGGAGGGCGTGGACGTCACCGCGCGCATGGCCGCGGAGGCCCGGCGCGCGGCGCTCGCCGACTTCACCGACAAGCTGCGGGGCCTGCGCAGCGCGGCCGACGTGGGCCTGGCGGCGGCGGAAATGCTGGCCGCCACGCTCGGCGTGAGCCGCGCGGGGTACGGCAGCGTCGACCACGACACCGGTGAACTGCGGGTGGAACGCGACTGGCACTCGCCCGACTGCGACTCGCTGGTCGGCGTGCTGAACCTGGGCGACTACGGCTCGTTCGTCGACAGCCTGCGCAACGACGAGTTCGTGGCCGTGCCCGACGTGCGGCTGGACCCGCGCACGGCCGCCACCGCCGGCGCGCTGGAAGCACGGCACGCCCGCGCCTTCATGAACGTGCCGGTGGTGGAGCAGGGCCGCCTGGTGGCGCTGCTGTTCGTCAACCACCTGCACGTGCGCGAATGGACGCCCGAGGAAGGCGCCTTCATGCGCGAGATTTCCGCGCGCACGCGCACCGCCGCGGAGCGCGTGCGCAGCGAGGCCGCGCTGCGCGAGGCCAACGAGTCGCTGGAGCTGAAGGTGGCGCAGCGCACGCAGGAGCTGATGGAGGTCGAGGCCCGGTTCCGCCAGGCGCAGAAGATGGAGGCCATCGGCCAGCTCACCGGCGGCATCGCGCACGACTTCAACAACCTGCTGGGGGGCATGAGCACCAGCCTGCAGGTGCTGGAAAAGCGGCTGCAGCTGCAGAAGTTCGACAACGCCGGCCGCTACATCGGCATGGCGCAGGACGCGGTGCGCAGGGCCGCCTCGCTCACGCAGCGGCTGCTGGCCTTCTCGCGCCGCCAGACGCTGGACCCCAAGCCGACCGACGTGAACCGGCTGGTCGCGGGCATCGAGGAGATGGTGCGCCGCACCGTGGGCCCCTCGGTGGTGGTCGAGGTGGTGGGCGCGGGCGGGCTGTGGCTGACGCGGGTGGACGCCTCGCAGCTGGAGAACGCGGTGCTCAACCTCTGCATCAACGCGCGCGACGCCATGTCGCCGCACGGCGGACGCCTGACCATCGAGACGGCCAACAAGTGGCTGGACGACCGCAGCGCGGCCGAGCGCGAGCTGCCGCCGGGGCAGTACATCTCGGTGTGCGTCAGCGACACCGGCACGGGCATGACCAGCGAGGTGGCGGCGCGCGCCTTCGACCCTTTCTTCACCACCAAGCCCATGGGCCAGGGCACCGGGCTGGGCCTGTCGATGGTGTACGGATTCGTGCGGCAGTCGGGCGGGCAGGTGCGCATCTATTCCGAGCCCGGCGCGGGCACGACCATGTGCCTGTACCTGCCGCGCTTCGTCGGCGAGGCCGAGGCCGACCTGCCGCTGCCGCAGCCGGCGGCCGATCACCGCGGCGAAGGCGAGGTGGTGCTGGTGGTGGAGGACGAGGCCACCATCCGCGCCATCGTGGCCGAGGAGCTTGAAGACGCCGGCTACCGCGTGGTCTCGGTGGCCGACGGCGCCGCCGCGCTGAGGATGCTGCAGTCGGACGAGGGCATCGACCTGCTGCTGACCGACGTGGGCCTGCCCGGCGGGCTGAACGGCCGCCAGGTGGCCGACGCGGGCCGCGTGACCCGCCCCGGGCTGAAGGTGCTGTTCATCACCGGCTACGCGGAGAATGCGGCAGTGGGCAACGGCCTGCTCGATTACGGCATGGAAGTGATCACCAAGCCCTTCGACGTGGCTGCGCTGGTGGCCAAGGTGCAGGAGATGATCGAGCGCTGAACCCTTCCGGCACAGCACCCGGGCCCGCCCAGGCTGTGGCAAGCTCGCGAGCCGCATGACGAACCGTATGACATTCCGCTTCCCACCCTCCCCGTCGTTCCCGCCCCTGCCCGCGCGCCGCCGGATGCTGCGCGCGCTGCTGGGCGCCGCGGCCCTGCAGGCGCCATTCGCGGCGCTGGCCGGCTTCAACTTCTTCACCAGCGAATACACCGCCACGCGCGACGAGCTGCAGGCGCAGATCGCCAGGCGCTTTCCGGTGGCCGAGCGCTACGCGGAGATCTTCATGGTCGGCCTGCGCGATCCGCAACTGGGCCTGGACGCACGCAACAACCGCGCGGCCATCACCGCCACGCTGACCATCGCGAGCCCCCTGCTGGCCGCATCGCCGGTGCAGGGCGTGGTGTCGGTCAGCAGCGCGCTGAAGTACGACGCCGCCACGCGCGCGCTGCGGCTCGACCAGCCCAAGGCCGAGCGGCTCGAGCTGCAGGGCGTCGAGGGACGCGACGCCGAGCGGCTGCAGAAGATCGGCGCGGTGGTCGCGCAGGAACTGCTGCAAGGCCAGGTGCTGCGCAGCTTCACCGCCGACGAGCTGACGGTCGGGCGCAAGACCTACGAGATCGGCGACATCACCGTGTCGGACAACGGCATCAAGGTGCAACTCAAATGAAGATGAAATTCGCCCTCCTCGCCGCCACCGCGCTGCTCGCCGCCGGCTGCGCGGCCATCTTGCCCACCGCCAAGCAGCATTTCGACCTCGAGGCCCATCGCGGCGGCCGGGGCCTGGCGCCGGAGAACACGCTGGCCGCGTTCGACAACGCCATCGACCTGGGCGTGACCACGCTCGAGCTCGACATCGGGCTCACGGCCGACGGCGTGGTGGTGATCTCGCACGACACCTCGCTCAACCCCGACCACACCCGCGACGCCAGCGGCGCCTGGCTGGCGCCCAGGAGCGGCGCGGCGATACGCTCGCTCACGCTGGCGCAGCTGCAGACCTACGACGTGGGCCGGCTGAACCCGTCGAGCAACTACGGCAAGCAGTTCGCGCTGCAGCAGCCGCGCGACGGCGAACGCATTCCGACGCTGGCCTCGCTGTTCGAGCGGGTGCAGGCGCGCGGCGCCAATGCGGCCACGGTGCGCTTCAACATCGAGACCAAGATCGATCCGAACAAGCCCGGCGAAACGGCGGCGCCCGAGCCGATGGTGCGCGCGCTGCTGGCCGAGATCGACAAGGCGAAGATGGCCGGCCGGGTGACCGTGCAGAGCTTCGACTGGCGCACGCTGGCGCTGGTCGGCCAGCTCGCGCCGCAGCTGCCGCGCGCCTACCTCACCACGCCGCGCACGCTGCAGGACCCCCGCTGGACCGCCGGCCTGGTACTTTCGAACTTCGCCTCGGTGCCGCAGATGGTCAAGGCCGCCTCGGCCAACGGGACCGGCCCGGTGATCTGGTCGCCGGCCTACGCCGACCTGTCGCCCGCGGTCATCAAGGAGGCGCAGAAGCTCGGCATGACCGTGCTGCCCTGGACCGTGAACCAGCGCGCCGACATGCAGCGCCTGATGGACTGGGGTGCCGACGGCATCATCACCGACTACCCCGACATGCTGCGCGACCTGATGCGCGAACGCGGCCTGGCCCTGCCGCCACCCGGAAAGGCCGCGCCATGAGCCGCGAAATCGCCACGGCCCAGCTCGACGCCCTGGCCGCGCGCATCGCGGCGCTCGGCGGCAGCGGTGGCGGCACGGCCACCGCGCTGTCCAACGAGGCACGCGGCAGCGCCGAGCTGCTTGCCGCACTGCCGCCGCGCTACGGCGAGGTGCTGCTGAACCTGCTCGACCGGCTCGAGTCGAGCGCGCTCTTCAGCGAGGAAAGCTGCTCCTTCAGCCAGAAGGACCTGCTCGACAACCTGAAGGTGTGGGCCGACAAGGCCCGTGGCCAGCTGGTGGCATAAGTCGCCGGTTTATCATCCCGCCCCATGCGCACCCTGCTGCTCGCCTTGATGATCGCCCTGCTGCCCATCCGCGGCTGGCTCGGCGACGCCATGGCGGTGGAGATGGTGCGGCACTCGCTGCCGGCGGCCTCGATGGCAACGGCGGCCACCCAAGCCCATTGCCATGAGGCGATGGAGGCGGCGGAAGCCGCCGACGGCATGGACCACATGGCCATGTCCATGGCCGACCACCACGCCGGCTCGCAGCACAACGGCAGCGACAACAATGACGCCGGCCACCAGGGCTGCGGCACCTGCACCGCCTGCCAGGTCTGCCACACGGTGGCACTCGGCGGCATGCCCCTCGTCGACATCGTGCACAGCGCGCCCCAGGCGCCGCCTGCTGCACACGCGACCCGCTTCGCCAGCGCGGAGCCCGCCCCGGGCCTGAAGCCGCCCATTTCCTGATCTCCCTGCCCGTAGTCCGTCCGCAGTGAGCCTGTCCCGGCTCGCGGCGTCCGTCGTATTGCTCATGGAGATCGAGCGTGAACCCCAATATTGGCCGGCCGCCTGCCGGCCGCGATTCCCCTTCTTCCGTTTCATTCATCCGCACCGCGGCCGCGCTGGCCGCAGCGCTGGTGCTGGCCGGCTGCGCCAGCCTCTCGTCCGACGGCGGCAGCGCCGACGTGCAGGCGCTGACGGCCGGCAATCCGCTCGTGGCCGGCGCCGCGGCCCAGCGTGCGCCCGACGAGGCCTCGCGCAAGCGCATCGGCGAACTGCTCGCACGGCCGCTGGATGCCGAATCGGCCGTGCGCATCGCGCTGGTCAACAGCCCGCGCGTGCAGGACGCCTTTGCCACGCTGCAGCTGAGCGACGCCGACCGCGTGCAGGCCGCGAGCCTGCCGAACCCGGTGCTCGCCTTCAGCCGCCTGCGCGAAGGCAGCGAGCGCGAGTTCGAGCGCATGCTGAGCTTCAACGTGGTGGGCCTGCTCACGCTGCCGTGGCAGGCGCGCTGGGCCGGCCAGCGGCATGAGTCGGCCAAGCTGCAGGCCGCGCAGAGCGTGCTGGTGCTGGCAGCCGACACCCGCCGCGCCTGGGTGCGCGCGGTGGCCGCACAGCAGAGCGTGGCCTACCTGCGCGACGCGAAGGAGGCCACCGAAGCCGGCGCCGAACTCGCGCACCGCATGGCCAAAGCCGGCAACTGGAGCGCGCTGCAGCGCACGCGCGAACAGCTCCTGCTGGCCGACGCCTCGGCGCAGCTCGCCCGCGCGGAACAGTCGGCCGTCGCCTCGCGCGAACAGCTCACCCGGCTGCTCGGCCTGAGCGGCGGCGACACCGCCTACACCCTGCCCGACCGCCTGCCGCCGCTGCCCGATGCGGCGCCCGAACTCGGCGACGTGCAGGCGCTGGCGCTGCGCGACCGGCTCGACGTGCGCTCGGCCACGGCGCAGAACGCGGCGGTGGCCGGCTCGCTCGGCCTCACGCACGCCACCAGCGTGATCAACGCGATGGAGCTGGGCGTGGTGCGCAACACGAAGTTCGACAACGGCGCGGACCGCTCGCGCAGCACCAAGCGCGGCTTCGAGCTCGACCTGCCGATTCCGGTCTTCGACTGGGGCCAGGCGCGCAACGGCCGCGCCGAGGCGCTGTATCTGCAGTCGGCCGCCCGCGTGCGCGACGTGGGCGTGCTGGCCGCGAGCGAGGCGCGCGAGGCATGGCAGGGCTGGAACACCGCCTACGCCATCGCCCGCCGCTACCGCGACGAGGTGCTGCCGCTGCGCAAGCAGGTCAACGAGGAAATGGTGCTGCGCTACAACGGCATGCTCGCGAGCGTGTGGGAGCTGCTCGGCGAAACCCGCGCCAGCGTGCTCGCGGTGAACGCGGGCATGGAGGCGCAGCGCGACTTCTGGCTGGCGGACACCGACCTGCAGCTGGTGCTCACCGGCAGTTCGCCCGGCGGCATGACCGCGCTGCAGACCGCCGCGTCCGGCGAGACGCCAGCGGCGGGAGGCCACTGACATGAACCGTCGCAACTTCTTCGCGGGCGCGGCCACGGCCGTTGCCGCCACCACCGTGAGCCGCGTGGCCATGGCCGCATTGCCCGAGCCGGTGTCGCAAGGCTCGACCGCCACCGCGCCGCCGCTCGAGCCGCCCAACGGCCGGCCCTACAACCCTGTCGTCACGCTCAACGGCTGGACGCTGCCGTGGCGCATGAACGCCGGTGTCAAAGAATTCCACCTCGTCGCCGAACCCGTGGTGCGCGAGATGGCGCCCGGCTTCAAGGTCAACATGTGGGGCTACAACGGCCAGTCGCCCGGCCCGACCATCGAGGTGGTCGAGGGCGACCGGGTGCGCATCTTCGTGACCAACCGGCTGCCCGAGCACACCACCGTGCACTGGCACGGCCAGCGCCTGCCCAACGGCATGGACGGCGTGGGCGGCATCACGCAGCCGCACATCCCGCCGGGCAAGACCTTCGTCTACGAGTTCACCGCGCGCCGGCCCGGCACCTTCATGTACCACCCGCACGCCGACGAGATGGTGCAGATGGCGATGGGAATGATGGGCTTCTGGGTCACGCATCCGCGCGAGGCCCGCAGCCATCCGCTGATCGAGCCGGTGCAGCGCGACTTCTGCTTCCTGCTCGGCAGCTTCGACGTGGAGCCCGGCAGCGCCACGCCGAAGGTCAACACCATGACCGACTTCAACATCTGGAGCTTCAACAGCCGCGTGTTCCCGGCCATCGACACGCTGAACGTGCGCCGCGGCGACCGTGTGCGCATCCGCGTGGGCAACCTCACGATGACCAACCACCCCATCCACATCCACGGCCACGAGTTCGAGGTGACGGGCACCGACGGCGGCCCGGTGCCGCGCACCGCGCGCTGGCCGGAGGTGTCGGTCGACGTGGCGGTGGGCCAGATGCGGCAGATGGAGTTCATTGCCGACGAGGAAGGCGACTGGGCGCTGCACTGCCACAAGGCGCACCACACCATGGGCCCGATGGGCCACGAGGTGCCGACCATGATCGGCGTCGACCAGAAGGGCGTGGCCGAGAAGATCCGCAAGCTCGTGCCCGACTACATGGTGATGGGCGACAAGGGCATGGCCGACATGGGCGAGATGGAGATGCCCATTCCCGACAACACCGTGCCGATGATGACCGGCACCGGCCCCTTCGGCTCGGCCGAGATGGGCGGCATGTTCACGCTGCTGAAGGTGCGGCGCGACCAGAAGCCCGGCGACTACCGCGACCCTGGCTGGTTCAGGCACCCGGCGGGCACCGTCGCGCGCGAAGTGCCGGGGGCGAACGTGCCGCCGGCCACGCGCAGCGCCCCTGCCGCCAAGGGCGGCGGCAACAAGACCGACGCCAAGGGCGGCGGCGACAAGACCGACGCCAGCGTGCGCAAGCCTTCGGGCCACGGCGCGCACGACCACTGATATCTTTTCCTGGAACCCACCTCATGAACAAGACACTCGCATCCATCGCCGCCTGCCTGGCCCTTGCGGCAGCCGCCTCCGCCGCGCAGGCCCACGAAGCCCACGTCGCCAAGCCGCAAGGCGCCGCCACGCCCGCCCCCGAACAGAAGCCCTGGGGCATCGCGGGCAAGCCCAGCGCGGTAAAGCGCACCATCGACATCGCGATGGCCGACGACATGACCTTCACGCCCTCCGTCATCGAAGTGCGCGAAGGCGACACCATCCGCCTGCGCCTGAAGAACCGCGGCAAGGACCTGCACGAACTGGTGCTGGGGACCACCGCCGAGATCGAGGCGCACGCGGCCATGATGAAGAAATTCCCGGGCATGGAGCACGACGAGCCGTGGATGGTGCACGTGCCCCCGGGCAAGACCGGCGACATGGTCTGGACCTTCAACCGAGCCGGCGATTTCGACTTCGCCTGCCTGGTGAAGGACCACTACGAGCTCGGCATGGCCGGCCGCGTCCGCGTGCTGCCCGCCGCCGGCAAATCCTGAAGGAGAAATCATGCAAAGAAGAAAGCTGCTGCTGGCATTGGCGTCCACTGCCGTGCCGTTTGCCGCGACGACCGCGATGGCCGCGGCGCCGATGGTCGAGATCTGGAAAGACCCGAACTGCGGCTGCTGCCAGGACTGGGTCAAGCACCTCAACAAGAGCGGCTTCGCCACGCGCGTGCACGACGAAGGCAATACCGCCGCGCGCACCCGCCTGGGCATGCCCGCCAAGCTGGGCTCGTGCCACACGGGCCTCGTCGGCGGCTACGCCATCGAAGGCCACGTGCCAGCGCGCGAGGTGCAACGGCTGCTCAAGGAAAAGCCCAAGGCCGTCGGCCTCGCCGTGCCCGGCATGCCGGTCGGATCGCCTGGCATGGACGGCCCGGCCTATGGCGACCGGCGCGACCCCTACGAGGTGCTGCTGGTGCCGGCCGACGGCAGCACGCGCGTCTATCAAAGCTATCGCTGAACCAACCGCCTACCGAAGAAAGCAAACTCATCATGAAGAAACTGTTCACCGCACTCTCCGCCGCCCTGCTCGCCGCAGCCGCCTTCGCGCAGGCTGCATTGCCTTCCGTCGAGGGCGAAGTCCGCAAGATCGACACCGATGCGAAGAAGATCACGCTGAAGCACGGCGACATTCCCAACCTCGAGATGACGGGCATGACGATGGTCTTCCGCGTGAGCGACCCGGCGCTGCTCACCAAGGTGAAGCCCGGCGACAAGGTGCAGTTCACGGCCGACAAGGTCGACGGCGCGCTCACGGTGCTTTCGATAGCGCCGGCGAACTGAGATCCGCCGGCCGGCTTCAGGACTGGAAGCGCCCCGGATCGAAGGGCGCCAGCGGTATCTCCGCTGCAGCGCCAGCGAGCAGCTGCGCCGTCAGCCGCCCCGTGCGCGCCGAGCCGCACAGGCCCACGTGGCCATGCCCGAAGGCCAGCACGATGTCGGTGCTGGCACCTGACGGGCCGATGCAGGGCAGCCCGTCGGGCAGGCTCGGGCGGTGTCCGAGCCAGTGCTTCACGGAAGGCGCGCCCGGCGCGGGCCGTGCAAGCGAGGGGAACATCGATTGCAGATGCTCATGCAGGATTTCGGCACGGCGCCAGGCGGGCTCCGCTTCCAGGCCCGCGATCTCGACCTGCCCTGCCGCGCGCAGGCCGCCGTCCATCCAGTGTGCGATGAGCTTGCCGTCGGCCACCATGGTCGGCGTGCGCGGGCCGGCCTTGGCGTCTTCGACGACCACGTGGTAGCCGCGCTCCGACTCCAGCGGCACCGCGGAGCCGGCGGCAGCGGCCAGCGCGCCTGAACGGGCACCGGCGCAGATGGCGGCGCCATCGCAGGCGATTTCGCCGGCCTCGGTGCGCACGGCACGCAGCCGGCCGCCCTCGATGCGAAATCCCGTCGCGCGGGCGGCGACCCGTTCGGCGCCCGCATCGAGCGCATGCTGCGCCAGGGCCGCCACGTAGGCGCCCGGGTTGCGGCAGTGGCCGGCTTCGGGCACGAAGATGCCGAGGGTGTAGCGCGCATCGAGATCGGGCTCGCGGCGGCGCAGTTCGGCCTCCGGCCATTCCTCCCATTGGATGCCGACGCGCCGGCGCACGCGCCAGCCCAGCGCATCGCCGTCGAACTCCGCGCGCGAGCGGTAGGCGTGCAGCAGCCCGCGCCGCTCGATGAGCTGCGGCACGCCCGCTTCGGCGGCCAGTCGCGCGTGCAGCGCGGGCGCGTCGGCCAGCAGCGTGCGCAGTGCGTCGGCAGTGCGCTGCACGCGCGCCTCGGTCCAGCCCGAGGCCAGGTAGCGCAGCAGCCATGGCAGGGCCCGAGGCAGGTAGCGCCAGCGCAGGGCGAGCGGCCCGAGCGGATCGGCCAGCCAGCCGGGCACCTTGCGCCAGGCCCCCGGCAACGCGGGCGGCACCACGGAATGCGACGACAGCCAGCCGGCGTTGCCGTAGCTCGTGGCATGCGGGCCGCCCGGCTCGCCGGGCTCGACCACCGTCACGCGCAAACCCGCGCGCAGCGCTTCGATGGCGGTGGCGCTGCCCACCGCGCCCGCGCCGATCACCACGACATGACGGCTCCCGCCGTCGGGGGAGAAACTTCTTGCAACTGTCATGGTGCTGATCGTAGAGGGTGCGGTCTCATAATCGGCCGCCATGCCAGCCTCCTCTTCCAACTCTTTCGCCTCTTCCCATTCCGCCGGTTCCATCACCGACGTCGCCGGCATCGAAGTCGGCCATTTCTCCGACACCCGCCGCCCCACCGGCTGCACCGTGATCATGGCGCGCGACGGCGCGGTGGGCGGTGTCGACGTGCGCGGCGCGGCCCCCGGCACGCGCGAGACCGACCTGCTCGCGCCCGGCAACCTGGTGCAGCAGGTGCATGCGGTGATGCTCGCGGGCGGCAGCGCCTGGGGGCTGGCCGCGGCAGAAGGCGCCATGCGCTGGATGGAAGAGCGCGGCATCGGCATGGACGTGCGCTTCGGCACGCTGCCCATCGTGCCCGCCGCCGTGCTGTTCGACCTGCCGATGGGCGATGCGCGCATCCGCCCCGACGCCGCGGCCGGCTATGCCGCCTGCGAGGCCGCGAGCACGGCGCCGCCCGCCGAAGGCAACGTGGGTGCGGGCTCCGGCGCGCTGGTGGGCAAGCTCTTCGGCGTGCACCGTGCGATGAAGGGCGGCATCGGCACCGCGTCGGTCAAGGTCGGCGGCGTCACGGTGGGCGCGCTGATCGCGGTGAATCCGCTTGGCGACGTGATCGACCACAACACCGGCCAGCCCGTGGCCGGCGCGCGCACCGAAGACGGCAAGTCGCTGCTCGACACCCGCCGCGCCCTGCTGCGCGGCGACAGCCCCAAGCCGCTGCTGGCGGGCACCAACACCACCATCGGCGTGATCGCCACCGACGCGGTGCTGACCAAGGTGCAGGCCAACCGGCTCGCCATGGTCGCGCACGACGGGCTGGCGCGCTCCATCAACCCGGTGCACACCATGAGCGACGGCGACACGCTGTTCGCGCTGGCCACCGGCCGCGTGCCGCTGGAAGGCAACGCACCGGGCATGACGGTGCTCAGCACCATGGCCGCCGAGGCGGTCGCCATCGCCACGCTGCGCGCGGTGCAGGCGGCGCGCGCGGTGACGGTGGGCGAGCTGCACATTCCCTGCGCGGCGGACATGGCAGCAACGCGCGGCTGACACTTCACGAGAAGACCACCATGGCGTTCCCCCGGACCTTGAAGCTCATCCTGCTGTCGATCCGCGACCTGATCGCCTCGGCGGGGCCGATCGTGTTCATCGTGATCGGCCTGCTGGTCGCCGCCTACTGGTGGCTGCAACCGCAACCGCCCAAGCACGTCACGCTCGCCACCGGCCCCACGGGCAGCGCCTATGCGCAGTTCGGCAAGCACTATGCGGAAGCCCTCAAGCGCGCCGGCATCGAGGTGGAGCTCAAGCCCACCTCGGGCTCGACCGAGAACCTGCAGCTGCTGCGCACCGGCGGCGCCGACGTGGGCTTCGTGCGCGGCGGCAGCGCCGACCCGGTGGCGGACGAGCAGGCCGGCCTGACATCGCTCGGCAGCCTGTTCTACGAGCCGATCTGGCTGTTCTACCGCGCCGATTCGGCACAGAAGATCGACCGCAAGACCGGCACGCTGACATCGCTCACGCAACTGCGCGGCCTGCGCGTGAACGTCGACCTGCCGGGCAGCGGCCTGCCGGACATCATGGAGCGCATGCTCAAGGCCAACAAGCTCGGACCCGGCGACCTGCTGCTGTCGAACCTCGAGCAGGCCGCCGCCGCCGAGGCGCTGCAGGCGGGGCTGCTCGACGCCATCGTGCTGTCGTCGGCGCCGCAGTCGCCGCAGGTGCAGCACCTGCTGCGCTCCGACGACATCAAGCTCATGGACTTCGGCCAGGCCGACGCCTATTCGCGCCGCTTCCCGTTCCTGTCGGCCGTGACGCTGCCGCGCGGCGTGGTCGACCTGTCGAAGGACCTGCCGCCGCACGACGTGTCGCTGCTGGCGGCCACCACCTCTTTGCTGTCGCGCGACGAAACGCACCCCGCCCTGCGGCAGCTTTTCGCGCAGTCGGCGCAGACGCTGCACAGCGGCGCCGGCTGGTTCAACCGGGCGCGCGACTTTCCCAACACGCGCACCAGCGAGCTGCCGGTGAGCCCCGAGGGCGACCGCGCCATCAACGGCACGCCGCCGGCTTGGCAGCGCTACCTGCCGTTCTGGGCCAGCAACCTGATCGAGCGCATGTGGCTGGTGCTCGGCGGCCTGCTGGTGCTGATGCTGCCGCTGAGCCGCGTGGTGCCGCCGCTCTACCAGTTCCGAGTGCGCCGCCGCGTGTTCCGCTGGTATGCGCGGCTGCGCGACATCGAAGCCAAGGTCGATGCGCACAAGGGCGAAAAGAAGGCGCTGCTGGACGACCTCGACCAGCTCGACCGCACCGTCAACAAGGTGGCCGTGCCGCTGTCGTATGCCGACGAGCTCTACGCGCTGCGCAACAACATCTACGCGGTGCGCAAGCGCGTGCTCGCGCGAGGCATGCCGGAAGCCGAACCGGCGGCGGCCGCAACGAACGATGCCGGGTGACGGCAAGGCGCTTTCGGGCCGTCGCACCTGCTGGTGGCCCTCTCAGATCAACGACACCGCCGCCCTGCGCGCGGGCTTCAACGAAGCGCTTGACTTGGAGCGCACTCTAATTTCGAGAATCAACGCCATGGAAACCAGCCTGACCATTGCGGAAGTCGCGAAGCGAACCGGCCTCACGGCCTACACGTTGCGCTACTACGAGCGCATCGGGCTGATTGCCGCGGTGCCGCGTGCGCCGGGCGGTCAGCGGCGCTACGCGAGCGCCGACATGGACTTGCTGGATTTCCTGTTGCGCCTGCGCGAGACCGGCATGTCCATCCAGGGCATGCAGGCCTTCGTCAGGCTTCGAAGCCAGGGGGACGCCAGCGTCGGCGAGCGGCGCGAGATGCTCGAGCAGCACCTTGCCGAAGTTCAGGCCCGGGTGGCGGCGCTGCAGCAATCCATGCAGGCGCTGTCGCTCAAGATCGGCCACTACCGCAAGGTCGAGAAGACGAAGAGGCGTCCTCCTCCATCGGGCAAAGCCCGGGAAGGAAAGACGAGCAATGACGAACACACGGAACCAGGGCCACGACGACAACCTGCGCTACACGCGTGGCCTGGCCAAGCTCCAGGAGATCGACGGTGAAGGCGGCGTCAAGGTGGTCGAGAGCCTGGCCGGCATCGCGCCCGACTTCAGCCGCCTGCTGATCGAGTTTCCGTTCGGCGACATCTACTCGCGCCCCGGCCTCGACCTGCGCGCCCGCGAGATCGCCACGGTGGCCGCGCTCACCGCCATGGGCAATGCCGCGCCGCAACTGAAGGTGCACATCCAGGCCGCGCTGAACGTCGGCGTGACGCGCGACGAAGTGGTCGAGATCATCATGCAGATGGCCGTGTATGCGGGCTTTCCGGCGGCATTGAACGGCCTCTTCGCCGCACGCGATGTGTTTGCCGCGGACGATGAAAAAAGCGCGCGGCCCCTTGCGGAACCGCGCGCTCTTGCCGAAGCGGCCGAAGCCGCCTGAGCCTTACTTCAGGGCTTTGTAACGCATGCGCTTGGGCTTGGCGCCTTCTTCGCCAAGGCGCTTCTTCTTGTCGGCTTCGTACTCCTGGTAGTTGCCGTCGAAGAAGGTCCACTGGCTGTCGCCTTCGGCGGCCAGGATGTGGGTGGCGATGCGGTCGAGGAACCAGCGGTCATGGCTGATCACCATGACCGTGCCGGCGAACTCGAGCAGCGCGTCTTCGAGGGCGCGCAGGGTTTCCACGTCCAGGTCGTTCGACGGTTCGTCGAGCAGCAGCACGTTGCCGCCGGCGATCAGCGTCTTGGCCAGGTGCAGGCGGCCGCGTTCACCGCCCGACAGCGTGCCGACCTTCTTCTGCTGGTCGGCGCCGTTGAAGTTGAAGCGGCCCGCATACGCGCGGCTGGCCATCTGGAACTTGCCGACGTTGATGATGTCCAGGCCGTTCGAGATGTCTTCCCACACGGTCTTCTGGTTGGCCAGCTCGTCGCGGTGCTGGTCGACGAAGGCCATCTTCACGGTCTGGCCGATGACGACCTCGCCCGAATCCGGCTTTTCCTTGCCCGCGAGCAGCTTGAACAGCGTCGACTTGCCGGCGCCGTTCGGGCCGATGATGCCGACGATGGCGCCCGGCGGCACGGTGAAGCTCAGGTTGTCGATCAGCATGCGGTCGCCGAAGGACTTGCTCACGTTGTGGAACTCGAACACCTGCTGGCCCAGCCGCTCCGCCACGGGAATGAAGATTTCCTGCGTTTCGTTGCGCTTCTGGTATTCCATGTCGCTCAGCTCTTCGAAGCGGGCGAGGCGTGACTTGCTCTTGGCCTGGCGCGCCTTCGGGTTCTGGCGCGACCACTCCAGTTCCTTCTTCAGCGCCTTGGCGTGGGCTTCTTCGCTCTTCTGCTCCTGCGCCAGGCGTTCGCCCTTCTGCTCGAGCCAGGTGCTGTAGTTGCCCTTCCAGGGAATGCCGCGGCCGCGGTCCATTTCCAGGATCCACTCGGCCGCGTTGTCGAGGAAGTAGCGATCGTGGGTGATGGCCACCACGGTGCCCGTGAAGCGCTGCAGGAACACTTCGAGCCACTCCACCGATTCGGCGTCCAGGTGGTTGGTCGGCTCGTCGAGCAGCAGCATGTCGGGCTTGCTCAGCAGCAGGCGGCACAGCGCCACGCGGCGCTTTTCACCGCCCGACAGCACGCCGATCTTGGCGTCCCAGGCCGGCAGGCGCAGGGCGTCGGCGGCAATTTCGAGCTGGTGTTCGGAATCGGTGCCGGCGGTGGCGATGATGGCTTCGAGCTGGGCCTGCTCGGCCGCCAGCGCGTCGAAGTCGGCGTCTTCGGCGCCGTAGGCGATGTACACCTCTTCCAGGCGCGCCTTGGCGGCGAACACCGCGCCCATGGACTCCTCGACCGATTCGCGCACCGTGTGCTCGGGGTCGAGCTTGGGTTCCTGCTCCAGGTAGCCGATCGTCATGCCCGGCATGGGCAGTGCCTCGCCCTCGAATTCCTTGTCCACACCCGCCATGATCTTGAGCAGCGTGGACTTGCCCGAGCCGTTCAGGCCGAGCACGCCGATCTTGGCGCCGGGGAAAAAGGACAGCGAAATGTCTTTCAAGAGCTGCCGCTTGGGCGGCACGGTCTTGCTGACACGGTTCATCGAATAGACGTATTGAGCCATCTGGGAGTAGTTACCTTGGGTACAAAGATTCGGGGGAAAGCGCGGGCGCCAGAAAAGCACGTTCGGGCGCGGCAAACCACCGATTATCGACTCATGCGACAATAGTCACCGTTGCCGGGTCCAGTTGCCCGCAACACCGGCTCTCTGCCGGGGACGAAGAAAGCTCCATCCAACAACCCTTTCGCGAGGGCGGACTTTCCGGCTCCCACCCCTGACCTTCATCTGCCTTGACTGGCTCGGCGTCAACAAGACGCCAAGCGGGCCGATGCCACTGCGCCGTGTATGGCGCTTATTGTTTCCAATGAATTTTGACGAACTGAAGCTGGCCCCCGCCATCTTGAAGGCTGTGCACGAGCACGGCTACGACTCGCCCACCCCCATCCAGGCGCAAGCCATCCCCGCGGTGCTCGAAGGTCATGACCTGCTGGGCGGCGCACAGACCGGCACCGGCAAGACCGCCGCCTTCACGCTGCCGATGCTGCACAAGCTCAGCATGAGCCGCAGCGCCACCAACAAGTTCGGCGGCGTCGGCATCCGCGCCCTCGTGCTGACCCCCACCCGCGAACTCGCGGCCCAGGTCGAAGAGTCGGTGCGCACGTACGGCAAGTACCTGCAGCTCGACTCGACCGTGATCTTCGGCGGCGTCGGCATGAACCCGCAGATCAGCAAGCTCAAGAAGGGCGTCGACATCCTCGTGGCCACCCCCGGCCGCCTGCTCGACCTGCAGCAGCAGGGCATGCTCGACCTGAGCCAGGTCCAGATGCTGATCCTCGACGAAGCCGACCGCATGCTCGACATGGGCTTCATCCACGACGTGAAGAAGATCCTGGCCCTGGTGCCCAAGGAAAAGCAGAGCCTGCTTTTCTCGGCCACCTTCAGCGACGAGATCCGCGACCTGGCCGCCACGCTGCTGAAGAACCCGCAGAGCATCCAGGTCACGCCGCGCAACACCACCGTGCAGCGCATCACCCAGGTGATCCACCCCGTGGGCCGCGGCAAGAAGAAGGCGCTGCTCGCGCACATCATCAACGAGAACAAGTGGAGCCAGGTGCTCGTGTTCACGCGCACCAAGTTCGGCGCCAACAGCGTGGCCGAATTCCTCACCAAGAACGGCATCGAGGCGATGGCGCTGCACGGCAACAAGAGCCAGAGCGCCCGCACGCAGGCGCTGGCCGGCTTCAAGAGCGGCGACATCCGCGCGCTGGTTGCCACCGACATCGCCGCCCGCGGCATCGACATCGACGAGCTGCCGCACGTGGTGAACTACGAGATCCCGAACGTCAGCGAAGACTACGTCCACCGGATCGGCCGCACCGGGCGTGCCGGTTCGAGCGGCGAGGCCGTGAGCTTCGTGTGCCTGGACGAAGAAGGCTTCATGCAGGAAATCGAACGCTTCACCAAGCAGACGATCCCCGTGCAGATCGTCGAGGGCTTCGGCCCTGAAGAAGGCGAGCGCGCCGAGCCTATCGCCATGGGTCGCCAGACGATCTGGGGCGGCGCCGGCCGTCCGCCGAGCCGCGACGTGATGCAGGCAGCCGCCAAGGCCGCCCGCACCGAGATGCTGCAACGCATCCGCGAGAACAAGGCCGGCCAGGGTGGCGGCAACGGCGGTGGCGGCGGCAATGGCGGCGGTCAGCGCCGCGGCGGCGGCCAGGGCCAGGGCGGCGGCCAGGCCCGCAATGCCAACGGCGGCGGACAAGGCCAGGGCCCGCGCGGCCCGGGTGCCCGCGCACCGCAAGGCCGCGGCCCGCAAGGTCCGGCACGCGCACCGCACCATGCGCCGCATCAGCATCAGCAAGCCCATCAGCCGCATGACGAGCGCCAGCCGCGCCATCACGGCAACAGCCACAGCCCGACGCAAGCCAACCAGGTCGCGCACCTGCGTGCCGAAGCGGTCGCTGGCGGCGCAGGCCAGCCGGATCCGTTGCGAACCAGCGTCGACCACATGGGTGGCGGCCGCGGACGCGGTCGTCCGGGTGGCGGCGGCGGTGGCTACGGCGGCAACCGTTCGGGCGGCGGTGGCCGCTCGGGTGGCGGCGGTGGCTATGGCGGCGGTGGCGGCCGTTCCAGTGGCGGCGGTGGCCGTTCCTTCGGCCGCTGAGGCTGGAGAAAGCACACGCATCCGGGCGGCACGCCTGCCCGGAAACAGAGCAAGGGCACTTCGGTGCCCTTTTTCATTGGTGGCGCGACACCGCCCTCGCCCGGGCCACAATCGTTACGCCATGCAATACATCCCGCCCAACTACGCCACCCTCTTCGTCGCCACCTGCAACCTTCTCAACCTCGCGAACCCGAACCGGGCGTACTACGAGAACCAGGACGCCTACAACGAGCGTGAGTACGAGCGAAAGATCGACTGGACCGGCGAGCGCTTCCAGGCGCTCAACGCCGACGTGCTGGCGGTGCAGGAGGTGTGGGACGAGGCGGCACTGAAGGCCGCCATCGCGCGCAGCGGGCTGCGCTACGACTTCGTGTCGGCGCCCGGCGCCGAGAACACGCCGCCGCCCGACAGCCCCGCCGGCACGCCCGCGAGGCCGGGGGCGCAGGGCACGCCGCGCGTGGGCATCGCGACCCGGCTGAAGGTGGACGAGGTCCGCTCCTTCGTCGACTTCCCGCCAGGCTTCGGCGTCGAGGTGCCGGGCCTGGGCGCGCACACGCGCTTCGAACGCCCGCCCCTGCTGGTCACGGTGCGCATGAAGCACGGCCAGCAGGTGCATGTGCTGACGGCGCACCTGAAGTCCAAGCGCCCGAAGTTCCTGCAGGACGCCCAAGGCAACCACCTGGAGGACCGCGACGACCGCAAGGTGGGCGTGATGGCGTCGCTGCGCTCGCTGCTGATGCGCGGCGCGGAGGCCGCGGCCCTGCGCTGCATCGTCATCGACCTGCTGCAGGGCACGAACGTGCCGCTCGTGGTGATGGGCGACTTCAACGACAACCCGCACAGCGTGACCACGCAGCTCGTGGCGGCCACCTCCGAAGTGGCCTACGACAAGGCCGCGCGCGACGTGGCGCTGTTCAACGCCTACGAGATGCAGGGCGAGTCGGCGCTCAAGAAGGACGTGGCGTACTCGCACATCCACCAGGGCTATCCGGAGGTGCTCGACCAGATCCTGGTGAGCGAGGAATTCGTCGCCACCAGCCGCCACAGCCTGGGCGACGTGCGGCGTGTCGACTACTTCAACGACCACCTGCACGAGGGACGCGACCGCTCGCGCTCCGACCACGGCTTCGTGCGCGCCCTGCTCAGGCTGCGCACGGACTGACCCGAGGGCCGCTCAGCCCATGCGGCGGCCGGTCTGCCGGTCGAACAGGTGCACGCGCGGCGTGTCGATCGCCAGGTTGACGATCTCGTCGGGCCGGGCATCGACGCGGCCATGCACCGCCAGCACCAGGCGGGACTCGCCGACCTGCACCAGCAGTTCGGTCTCCGCGCCCGTGGGTTCGACCACGATCACCTTGGCGGCTACCGACTGCGGGCCGCCGCCGAGCGTGATGTCGCCGGGCCGCACGCCGTAGTGCACCGGCTGGCCATCGGGCGCCGATGTGGTGGCCGGCACCGGCCAGCGCGCGCCCTGCGCCTCGACCCAGCACTCGCCGCCCGCGCGGCGCACCGTGCCCTCGATCACGTTCATCGACGGAGAACCGATGAACTGGGCCACGAACAGGTTGTCGGGCCGGTCGTACAGGTCGAGCGGCGTGCCGATCTGCTCGACGATGCCGTCGTGCATCACCACGATGCGGTCGGCCATGGTCATGGCTTCGATCTGGTCGTGCGTCACGTAGACGGTGGTGGTCTTCAGCCGCTGGTGCAGCGCCTTGATCTCCGCGCGCATGGCCACGCGCAGCTTGGCGTCGAGGTTGGACAGCGGCTCGTCGAACAGGAACACCTTGGGGTCGCGCACGATGGCGCGGCCCATGGCCACGCGCTGGCGCTGGCCGCCGGAGAGCTCGCGCGGATAGCGGCCGAGCAATGCGTCGAGGTTGAGGATCTTCGCGGCGCGCGCCACGCGCTCTTCGGTCACCGACTTCTCGGCGCTGCGCAGGCGCAGGCTGAAGCCCATGTTCTCGCCCACCGTCATGTGGGGATACAGCGCGTAGCTCTGGAACACCATGGCGATGTCGCGGTCCTTCGACTCGAGGTCGTTGACCACGCGGCCGTCGATCATGATCTCGCCGCCGCTGATGTCTTCCAGGCCCGCGAGCATGCGCAGCAAGGTCGACTTGCCGCAGCCCGAGGGGCCGACCAGCACCACGAACTCGCCGTCGGTGATGTCGAAGCCCAGGCCCTTGATGATCTGGACCTTGCCGAAGGATTTCTGGATATTGCGAAAGGAAACGGATGCCATCGTGTTGTCCCTGAGTCGTTCGTTCAGCTCTTGACGGCGCCGGCGGTGAGCCCGCCCACCATGTAGCGCTTGAAGGTGTAGTAGATCGCCGCGGGCGGCAGCGCGTAGATGAGGCCGGTGGCCATGAGCAGTTCCCACGGCGAGTCGTCGGCCGAGAGGAAGTTGCCGAGCGCCACGGCCAGCGTCACGCTCTTGTCGTTGGACAGCAGCAGGAACGCGTAGAGGTACTCGTTCCACGCCAGCAGCAGCGAATAGGTGCCCACCGCCACCAGCGACGGCACCATCAGCGGCAGGTACACCAGGCGGAACAGCTGCAGCGGCGAGGCGCCGTCCATGCGCGCGGCCTCGTCGAGCTCATAGGGCAGCTTGTCCGACGCCTGCTTGAGCACCCAGATGCAGTAAGGCGAGGCGATGGTCACCATTGCCAGGATGAGCGCCCACTGGCTGTTCAGCAGCCCGTAGTTGCCCATGGTCTTGTACATGGGCACGGCCAGGAAGGCCGCCGGAATGAAGTACGTGAACAGCGCCAGGTTCATCACCGTGCGGCCGCCGCGCACCCGCAGCCTGCTGATGGCGAAGGCGGCGGTGGTGGCCACGAACAGCGTGAGCGCGCCCACCGACAGCGCGATCACCAGCGAGTTCCACAGCTGCAGCCAGAAGTGGTCGAGGTAGAAATGCTTCTGCTGGAACACGATGCGGAAGTTGTCCAGCGTCGGGTTCTTGGGCCACAGGTGGCCCGAGGTCGCGGAGTCCTTCGACGAGATCGCGAACAGCACCATGTGGTAGACCGGTATCAGCGTCCACAGCAGCACCGGAATGCCGATGAGCAGCAGCTTGGCCTCGGTCGCCATGGCCTTGGGGGTCCAGCGTTTCATTTCGAGAGCCTCTTCATCATGAAGTACACGAGCGGCAGCACCAGAGGCAGCGCCACGACGATGGATGCCATCGACAGGTCGACCTGGTCGAGCCGCAGGTAGCGGATGCCCAGGGTTGCGAGCACGTGCGTCAGGTCGGCGGGGCCGCCACCGGTGAGCAGGTACACGCTGTTGAAGTCGCCCAGCGTCCAGATCATCGAGAGGATGAGCGAGGTGATGTAGAGCGTCTTGAGCGCGGGCCAGCTCACGAAGCGGAATTTCTGCCACGACGAGGCGCCGTCGACCGAAGCCGCTTCATATTGCTCGGTGGGAATGGCAAGGCGGCCGGCCACGAGGATGAGCGTCCAGAACGGCAGCGACTTCCAAATGTGCACGATCATCGCGAAGGCCAGCGCCAGCGAGGGATCGTTGAGCCAGTTGGGGCCGTCGGCGCCGGTCAGGCGGAAGATGGTGCTGTTGATCACGCCCCACTCCGGGTTCAGCATGAAGCGGATCGACAGGATGGTGGGAATCGAGGGCATGGCCCACGGCAGGATGAAGATCGCCGCGACGATCTTGATCCACCAGCGCGAAGTGACGAAGAAGCCCGACAGCACGAGTGCCACGACCATCTTCAGGTTGATCGCCACGACCAGGAAGATGGCCGTGTTGATCACCGAGCGGAAGAAGATCGGGTCTTCGACCAGCTTCACGTAGCTTTGCGGATGGCGGGCGAGCCAGAGCCCGTAGCCCACCGGGTACAGCACGAACACCACGAACACCAGCAGGTAGGGCACGACCATGACCGCGCCCCAGAACTGCCAGCGCGCATGCCGCGCTCCGGGATTGACGACAGGCGCCGGTGTGGTCGACGCGGCGGCGGTGGCAGTGGCGCTCATGGTGTGCAGCTGCTGGTGTTGACGGGTGCCGTGCGTGCGCGGCCTACTGACCCGCCACCGTCTTGATGCGGGCGATCATCTCGTCCACGGCCTTGTCCACCGGCACCTTGTCGGTCACGACGCGGCTCATGGCCTTGGCCCAGACGTTCTCGTTGTTCAGCACGGTGAACTTGTAGTTCTTGGTGAATTCGAAGGTCACGGTGCCGGCGGCGTACTGGTTGTAGACCGAGAGGCGATGCGGGTCGGCCTTCCAGAAGTCGCGCTGCTGCGCGGCCTTGGTCACGGGGAACCAGCGGCCCAGCGAGCCCTCGACGTACGGCGTGAGGTTGTCCTCCTGCATCAGGAAGGCGACGAACTCCTTGGCGCGCGCCTTGTTCTTCGCGTCCTTGAACACCACGCCGGTCTTCACCGCGGTGCGGTAGACCATCTTGCTGCCGTCGGGCTTGCTGGGGAAGCCGGCGGTGCGGATGCGCTCGGTGTAGTTCTTGCGCGCTTCCTCGCGCTGCTCCGGCGTGAGCGAGGCGTTGGTCGAGTCGTCGAGCCACTTGGCTGCAATGGAGATGGTCGCGTTGTGCGTCATCACGGTCGTCTTGTTGTGGAACGCGACGTTGTTGTCCGGGTCCTTCCAGCTGGTGGAAGAAGGCGGCGTGCAGCCCTTGGTGTAGGGCGCGGTGTAGTCGGTCATGGCGCCGATCAGGCCGGTGCGCACCTTCGGATCGTCGACCAGCAGCTTGCCGTTGTCGTCGACCAGCTTGACGTTGTAGGCGTCCATGAAGGTCAGGAACGAATAGAAGGCGTCGCTCGAATCCACGCCCATGGGCTGGCCGATGCCGAAGGTGCGCTTGCCGCTTTCCTTGCGGCTGGCGGGCTGCACCTTGTCGCACCAGAACGACCAGTACTCCTTCCAGGTGGCCGGGATGTCCGACTCCTTGAAGCCGGCCTCGGCCAGCATGTCGCGCCAGTACTCGATGTGCATCGTCTGCTGCTTGATCGGGAACGCGTAGTACGCCTTGGCCTTGGTCTGGTCGTTGTAGAGGTACGTGGTTTCCAGCGTGTTGGGCGCGAAGCGGTCCTTCATGGGCGTGAGCACGCTGCTGATGTCCTCGAGCTTGCCGTCGTAGGCCCACTTGCCGGTGACCTGGAAGTCGTACACGTCGGCGTAGGCCACGTCGGGAGGGCTGCCCGAGTCGAGCGCGGACACGGTCTTGGGGATCATGTCCTGGATCGGGTACTGCGACAGCTCGATCTTGACGTTCTTGTTCTTCTCCTCGAACTTCTTGATGGCGGCGAACAGTGCGTCGTCCTCCGCCTTGTAGAAGCCCTTGACCCACCAGACGGTGAGCTTCTCCTGGGCGGCGGCATTGCCCGCCGCTATGAGGCCCAACGCGACCAGCGTCGGCGCGATCAGCGATTTGACGAGTTTCATGCTTGTTGTCTCCTTCTCTTCTTCGGTGGAATCGGCTCGGGCGCGAGCCAGGGGTGAAAGAACCGGATGCGAACTGCGGGAAAACGCGTGGTCGGCGCCGAAGCTGCTAGCTGGCCTTGAGCCTGGGCGGCGGCCGGCTCAGGCGCGGCAGCCTGCGGCGCGAGCCGAGCACGTCCTCGATGTCCTGCCGAGCGCCGTCGATGAGGCGGATGATGGCCAGCTCGGCCTTCGCGGGGTCGTGCGCGATGACGGCGTCGAGCACCGCGCGGTGCAGGGGCAGCGACAGCGCCGGACCGTCGGGCTTGGTGGTCGATATCTCGAAGCTGGTGCGAAGCAGCGCGTTGAGCACCTTGCTCATCTGCGAGAGCATGCGGTTGCCGGCGGCGGAAAGCAGCCCGTTGTGAAAGCGCAGGTCGAAGGCGACGTACTCGCCGCCGTTCTCCACGGCCTCTTTCATGCCCGCGTAGGCAGCCTCGATCTCCTCGATGTCCTTCGCGCTCGCACGTTCGGCGGCAAGCCGCACGGCCGCGGGCTCGACCACGCGGCGCAGGTCCTGCAGGTCGCGCAGGAACTCGGGCGTGAGGCCCGCGCGCGCCTGCCAGGTGATGACGTCGGGGTCGAACCAGTTCCACTTGTCCTTGGGCAGCACGCGCGTGCCGACCTTCGGGCCGGTGACGATCAAGCCCTTGGCCGCCAGCGACTTGATGGCCTCGCGCACCACGGTGCGGCTCACACCGAGTTCCTCGCCCAGCACGGGCTCGGCGGGGATCGACGCACCGATGGCGTAACGCCCCGACACCACGGCTTCACCGAGCAGCTCGAGCGTTCGACCGTGGATGTTCTTGATCATGAGCGATGTGAATTCCGGTATCCCGCCAATCCAAAAAACAGAGGCTCTGGCAGGCTCTCCGCGCTTATCATATGATGATTGAAACTGCAGCCCGGCAGGACAAACCCTGAGGTTTGTCACCACAAAAACGGTACTCGGAGACAAACCCCATGAGCACGATCCCCAAGAAGAAACCCGGCGAACTTCGCAGCCAGCAATGGTTCGGCCGCAACGACCGCGACGGCTTCATCTACAGAAGCTGGATGAAAGGCAAGGGCGTGCCGCACGACCAGTTCGACGGTCGTCCGGTCATCGGCATCTGCAACACGTTCAGCGAACTCACGCCCTGCAACTCGCACTTCCGCACGCTCGCCGAGCAGGTGAAGATCGGCGTGTACGAAGCAGGCGGCTTCCCGCTCGAGTTCCCGGTGATGTCGCTCGGCGAAACGCTGCTGCGGCCCACCGCCATGCTGTATCGCAACCTCGCGAGCATGGACGTGGAAGAAAGCATTCGCGGCAACCCGCTCGACGGCGTGGTGCTGCTCATGGGCTGCGACAAGACCACGCCCGCGCTCATGATGGGCGCCGCCAGCGTCGACCTGCCGACCATCGGCGTGTCGGGCGGCCCGATGCTTTCGGGCAAGTGGCGCGGACAGGAGCTCGGCTCGGGCACCGGTGTGTGGCAGATGAGCGAACAGGTGCGCGCCGGCACGCTCAAGCTGCAGGAGTTCTTCGAGGCCGAGAGCTGCATGCACCGCAGCCACGGCCATTGCATGACGATGGGCACCGCGAGCACCATGGCCAGCATGGTCGAGTCGCTGGGCATCGGCCTGCCGGGCAATGCGGCCTACCCCGCCGTGGACGGCCGCCGCAACGTGCTTGCGCGGCAGGCGGGCCGGCGCATCGTGGGCATGGTGCATGAAGACATGAACATGTCGAAGATCCTCACGCGCGAGGCCATCGAGAACGCGATCAAGGTCAACGCGGCCATCGGCGGCTCCACCAACTTCGTGATCCATCTGCTGGCCATTGCGGGCCGCATGGGTGTCGAACTCACGCTCGACGACTTCGACCGCCTTGCCGCCGAGCTGCCTTGCCTGGTGAACCTGCAGCCGTCGGGCCAGTACCTGATGGAAGACTTCTGCTATGCGGGCGGCCTGCCGGTGGTGATCAAGGAAATCGCCGACCACCTGCACAAGGATGTTCTCACCGTCACCGGCCAGAGCCTGTGGGAGAACGTGAAGGACGCCGAGAACTTCAACCCGCAGGTCATCCGCACCCAGGCCGAGCCCTTCAAGGACAAGGCCGGCATCTGCGTGCTGCGCGGCAACCTCGCGCCCAACGGCGCGATCATCAAGCCCAGCGCGGCCACGCCGGAGCTGCTGGTGCACAAGGGCCGCGCGGTGGTGTTCGAGAGCGCCGAAGACCTGCACAAGCGCATCGACGACGAGAACCTGGACATCGACGAGCACTGCGTCATGGTGCTGAAGAACTGCGGCCCCAAGGGCTACCCCGGCATGGCCGAGGCAGGCAACATGCCGCTGCCGCCGAAGGTGCTGCGCAAGGGCATCACCGACATGGTCCGCATCAGCGACGCACGCATGAGCGGCACGGCCTACGGCACGGTGGTGCTGCACACGGCACCCGAGGCCGCGGCCGGCGGACCCCTGGCGTTGGTGCAGGACGGCGACATCGTCGAACTCGACGTGCCGAACCGCAGGCTGCATCTGCATGTGAGCGACGAAGAGCTGGCGAAGCGGCGCGAGAAATGGGTTGCGCCCAAGGCACCGCTGGACTCGGGGTACTGGAAGCTGTATGTCGACACGGTGCTGCAGGCCGACCAAGGGGCCGACCTTGCTTTCCTGCGTGGGCGTCGCGGGTCTTTCGTGCCGCGCGACAATCACTAGCCACTAGGATTCAGGCTGGTTGCTGTTCGGGGCGCGCTCACGCCGACGGGGTGCCTTGCTCCGCGAATGTCCCCCGGGGCTTCGCCCCTCCTCCTTTATTTCGCTGCGGGGAGTACCCGGCGGCCTGTGCGCACGCCCTGAACCAAAACACGACAAGACAGACAAGGACAAATGAAGAGACTGGTAGCCATCGACTGGGGTACGAGCTCCCTGCGCGGCGCCTTGCTGGATACCGACGGCAAGGTGCTGGAAGAACGCAGCGACGCGCGCGGCATCCTCACCGTGACTGAAGGCGGTTTTCCCGAAGTCTTCGAGACGCTGTTCGGCGACTGGATGCGAGCCGAAGGCACCCGCTGCCTCATCTCGGGCATGGCCGGCAGCAAGCAGGGCTGGGTCGAGGCGCCCTACTGCGCCTGCCCCGCGGGCCGCGTCGAAGTGGGCCGCAAGATCATCGACATCCACGCCATTCCCGGCAAGCGGATTGCGATCGTTCCCGGCCTGAGCGACGAGCATGACGGCGTGCCCGACGTGATGCGCGGCGAGGAAGTGCAGATCTTCGGCGCCATGTCGATCACCGGACTGGACGACGGCGTCTTCGTGCTGCCTGGCACCCACAACAAGTGGGCCACGGTCAGGAAGGGCCGCGTGGCGGGCTTTCGCACCTACATGACGGGCGAGTTCTATGCATTGCTGAGCCAGCACTCGATCCTCGCCCGCACGCTCGACGCCGCTGCGCCGCTCGACGAAGCCGCTTTCCTGGAAGGCGTGACCCGCTCGGAGAACGGCCACGGCCTGCTGCACAACGCCTTCGGCGCGCGCACGCTGGCGCTGTTCGAGCGCATGCCGAAGCAGGAGCTTGCAAGCTATCTCTCTGGCCTGCTCATAGGCGAAGAGCTGCGCACGCAGTCGTTGCAGGCGGTCGGCGAAGTGGTGCTGATCGGATCGCCCACCCTCACCCAGCGCTACACGCTCGCGCTGCGCGCCACCGGCGTCACCACGCGCACGCTGGGCGCAGAAGCCACCTGGGCCGGACTGCACGCGCTGTCCGGCTTTCTCGACACCGACGGAACTGCAGCCGCATGACCACTCCCCTCGAAAAATTCAACGCCGCGATGCGCGAGCTGCCCCTGGTGGCGATATTGCGCGGCCTCACGCCAGCGGAAGCGGCGGACGTCGGCGACGCCATCGTCGAGCCCGGCTTCCGGCTGCTCGAAGTGCCGCTCAACTCGCCGCAACCGCTGGAGAGCATCGCGCTGATGCGCAAGCGCTTTCCGCAGGCGCTGGTCGGCGCCGGCACGGTGCTCGGCGCCCAGCAGGTGCGCGACGTGCACGCGGCCGGCGGCGAGCTGATCGTCTCGCCCAACTACAACGCCGATGTCATCGCCGAAGCCGCGCGGCTCGGCATGGTCTGCCTGCCGGGCGTGATGACGCCCACCGAGGCCTTCGGCGCGCTGGCGGCCGGCGCCACCGGGCTCAAGCTGTTCCCGGCCGAGCTGGCCTCGCCCGCCGTGGTGAAGGCGCTGCTGGCGGTGCTGCCGGCCGGCACGCCGGTGATGCCCGTGGGCGGCATCACGCCCATGAACATGGCCGAATGGCGGGCGGGCGGCGCGGCCGGCTTCGGCATCGGCTCCGCGCTCTACAAGCCGGGCAAGCAGGCCACGGCGGTGCGCGAAGACGCGAAGAAATTCATCGCGGCCTGGACCGGAGTGATCCACGCCTGACCCCCGGCCAACCCACAAGAACCAGGAGAAACCCCCACGATGTCCGCCGATTCCGACTACGCCAGCCCCGCGGTCCGCAAGCTGCGCGAAGACCTCTCGCTGGCCCTTCGCGCCGCCGCGCACCACGGGCTTTCCGAGGGCGTCTGCAACCACTTCAGCGTGATGCTGCCGGGCGCGCAGGACCGCTACCTCATCAACCCGCGCGGCCTGCACTGGAGCGAGATCGGCCCGGACGACATCGTGCTCATCGACGTGCATGGCGAAGTGCTCGCCGGCCGCCACCGCGTGGAGCCCACCGCCCTCTTCATCCACGGCGCGGTGCACCGGCTCACGGGCCATGCGGTGGTGCTGCATTGCCACATGCCCTACGCGACGGCGCTCACGATCACGGTCGACCGCGCGCTCGACCCGACCTCGAGCCAGAACGCGATGCGCTACATGAACCGCATCGCCATCGACGCCGAATACAACGGCCTGGCGCTCGACGATGCCGAGGGCGAGCGCATCGCCCGCGCCATGTCGGGCAAGGACGTGGCCTTCCTGGCGAACCACGGCGTGATCGTGGCGGGAGCCACCATCGCCCACGCCTACGACGATCTCTACTACCTCGAGCGCGCCTGCCTGCACCAGGTGATCGCGCAATCGACCGGCCGCCCGCTGGCGCCGGTCGATGCGAAGCTGGCCGCGCACGTGGCGGCACAGATCCAGGGCGAACGCGAACAGTCGGACCTGTTCTTCGAGGCGCTGCGCCGCATGCTGCCGGCGCCGCGCGGCTGAGCGTCCGGCCTGCGGGCCATGGGGCCGAAGGCCTGCCCGCGGAGGTGATCCGCGGCGCAAATCTGCTTCAAAATTGTGTCCAGCTCGCGCCGCGTCCTACGCGCACGGGCTTACAGCTCTTCATCCGATTTCGCTCCAGCCTTACAAGAACTTCACACTGGGCCGCGAGGATGAGGCTTCGAAAACACAAGTGGGGATCAGAGATGAAAAAGCTTACTTTGGCATTCGGTGCAGCAGCCTTGTTGTCGCTGGCCGCATTCACCGCACCGGCCCAGGCACAGCCTGCCGGCAGCTTCATCCAGGCGCAGGTCTACGTGGTGCCGCCACCGCCGCCGCGCCCGCGCTACTACGCGCCGCCGCCTCCGCCGCGTTACTACCACGCCCCGCGGCACTACCACGGCAATGACCGCTACTACCGCGACCGCCGCTGGGACGACCGCCGCCATGGTCGCCGCGACAACGACGGCGACGGCGTGCCCAACCGGTACGACCGCCGGCCGAACAATCCGTATCGCTACTGAGGCCCCGAGCCCTTATCGGGCAGGCGCCGCCGCATAGGGCGGCGCATCGCTCGACAGGCCCTGCTTGAGCTGCCGGGAGACCGCGTCGGCCAGCACCTCTGCCTTGCCCGCCTCCACGCCCTCCAGGGCCTGCCTAGCGACGTCGTCGGGCGAGGCCTTGGCACCGGGCACGTGCGCGGCCATGTCGGTGTCCATGAAAGCCACGTGCAGGCTCGTGACCTGCGTGCCCTGCCCCGCCAGTTCGTTGCGCAGGCCGTTGCTCAGCGACCATGCGGCCGACTTGGTGGCACTGTAGGTCGCCACGCTCGGGAAGGTGGTCCAGCTCAGGGCCGACAGCACGTTGACCACCGCACCGCCGCCGTTGGCCGCGAGCACCGGCGCGAAGGCCTGCGTCATCGCCCAGGGACCGAAGAAATTCGTTTCGAATTCCGCGCGTGCCGCAGCCATTGCATCGGGCGAACCCAGCAGGCTGGAGCCGCGCGAAATGCCCGCATTGTTGACCAGCAGCGATACATCGCCGCAGGCGCGCACGGCCGCCTCGATCTGCGCGGGCTGCGTCACGTCGAGCGCCACAGGCGTCACGCCGGGCAGCGTGACGGAGCTGGGGTCGCGCGCCGCGCCGTAGACCTTGCGCGCGCCCGCGGCCAGCGCCGCCTTCGCAAAGGCGAGGCCGAGGCCGCGATTGGCGCCAGTGATGAAGACGACCGAGTCCTTGATCTGCATGATGTGCCTTTGTGTTGAGAATCGTCAGAAGAAATTGCGGCTTCGCTTCAAGCCTGCGCCACGCGGCGCAGCAGGCCGCTGGTGGTGCGCGGCCAGCCCACCCGGCCAAACCACGCACCGCCCGCGATGGCCGATGCGATCACGATGCCGTACACCACCAGCGCAACGCCTTGCGCCGCGAACACGCCCGTGAGCCCGCCGCCCCAGCGCAGCGCCAGCCACCCGCCCGTGCCTGCCACCGCGAGCCGCGCGATGTTGCCGAGCACCGGCCACAGCAGCCGGCCCGCGCCCTGTGATGCGAAATACAGCACCAGCCCGACGCCGAAGAAGCCGTAGAGCGGCCCCACCACGCGCAGGTAGTGCGCGCCGGTCTCGAGCATTGCAGGGTCATTGCCGAACAGCAGCAGCCACGGACGCGGGAACAGCGCCGCCGCGAGGCCGATGGTCTCGGTCAACGCAAAGGCCAGCGCCGCGCCGGCCCAGGTGGCGCGCAACGCGCGTTCGCGCTGGCCCGCCCCCATGCAGGTGCCGACCATCGCGACCAGCGGTGCGCCGAGGCCGAACACCAGCGGCACCAGCAGGTACTCGAGCCGCGAGGCCGTGCCGTAGCCGGCCAGCGCGCTCGAGCCGAAATGCCCGGTGAGCGCGGTCGCGATGCCGATGGAAAGATTGGTGGCCACGGTGGACACCGCACCCACCAGCCCGATGCGCAGGATGTCGCGGAACAGCGGCCAGCGCAGCTTGAGCGCGGCCAGCGTGGGCCGCAGCAGGCTGCGCGGCGAACGCAGGTAGACGATGAGCGCGATGGAGCCCAGCAGGTAATAAAGCAGCAGCGCCATCGCGCCGCCGGCGATGCCCATGCCGGGCAGCGGCCCGATGCCGAAGATCAGCAGCGGCGACGCCGGAATCAGGAAGACCACGCCCACCACCGTCACGTTGGCCGGCACCGACATGTTGCCGGTGCCGCGGATGATGGCCGACAGCGAGTTGAACAGCCACACCAGCACCGCGCCCGAGAACACCCAGTGCGAGTAAGTGAGCGCGGCTTCGAGCGCCGGCCCCGTGCCGCCCATGATTCCGTAGAGCCAGCGCCCGCCCAGTATCAGCGCGAGCGTGAAGCACAGGCCGAAGCCCAGCGCGATGACGATGGCATGCCACACCAGCGCATCGGCATCGGCGCGGCGGCGCGCGCCGAGCGCACGGGCGATGGACGAGGCGATGCCGCCGCCCATCGCGCCGCTGGAGGTCATCTGCATCAGCATGACGATGGGGAACACCAGCGCCATGCCCGCGAGCGCGTCGGTGCCGAGCTTGCCGACGAAGTAGGTTTCGATCAGGCCGACGGAGGCCTGCGCCACCATCACCAGCACGTTGGGCGCGGCCAGGCGCAGCAGCGTGGGAACGATGGGCGCCTCGAGCAGGCGGCGGGTGCGCGGGTCGAGTTCGGCGGTGTTGCCGGGAGCGGTCATGGCGGGGCCTCGATGGGTTCGGGTCAGGCGCGTGCCGCGGCGGGCGTCACGGGTGTGCCGGCCTTGGCGGCCGGGCGGCGGATCATCATCACGATCAACGCGGCCACCAGGCAGGCCGCGCCGGCTGCATACAGCGCGGGCGTGTAGGTCAGCAGCAGCGTGCGTGCGAAGCCGGCGCCGTAGGCGGCCGTGGCGGCGCCCAGCTGGTGCGCGGCAAAGACCCAGCCGAACACCAGCCCCACCTTGGCGGGGCCGAAGGCGGCGCCCGCGAGCTTGACGGTGGGCGGCACGGTGGCGATCCAGTCGAGGCCGTAGAACATCGCGAAGATGCCCAGGCCGTAGATGGTGAACTCCGAATGCGGCAGCCAGAACAGCGACAGCCCGCGCAGGCCGTAGTACCAGAACAGCAGCTTGCGGTTGTCGTAGCGGTCCGACAGCCAGCCCGAGAGGATGGTGCCGACGAAGTCGAAGGCGCCCATCATCGCCAGCACCGACGCGGCGGGCACGGCGCCCATGCCGTTGTCGCCGCACAGCGAGATGAAGTGCGTCTGCACGAGGCCGTTGGTGCTCAGGCCGCAGATGAAGAAGGTGCCCGCCAGGATCCAGAAGGTGCGGTTGGTCGAGACTTCCCTCAGCACGCGGAACGGCGTGGCGAAGTTCATGGCGGGCGCGGCGGCGGCGGGCGCGGCCGGCTGCGTGCCGGGCTTTTCACCGTAGGGCAGCAGGCCGATGTCGGACGGCCGGTTGCGCATCAGGCACAGCGCGAGCAGGCCGATGAGGATGCTGCCGATCACGATCGGCACGATGGCCGAGCGCCAGCCCCAGTGCTCGATCATCCAGGCCGCGAAAGGCAGGAACGCCAGCTGCCCCGTGGCCGAGCTGGCCGTGAGCATGCCGATGACGAGGCCGCGCCGCGCCACGAACCAGCGGTTGGCCACCACCGCGCCGAGCACCAGCGCGGTCATGCCGGTGCCCAGGCCCAGCATCAGGCTCCACAGCACGAACAGCTGCCACAGCTGCGAAGCCATGGTGACGAGCGCCATCCCCAGGCCGACCAGCGCGAGGCCGGTGCAGATGACCGCGCGCAGGCCGTAGCGCTCCATGAGCACCGCAGCGAACGGGCCCATGAGGCCGAACAGCGCGAAGCGCAGCGCGAGCGCCGACGAGATCTGCTCGGTGCTCCAGCCGAATTCCTGGCCGAGCGGCTTGAGCATGGCCCCCGGCAGGCCCAGCGCGGCCGACATGGTCAGCATGGTCAGGAAGGTGATGGCGGCGACGATCCAGCCGTAGTGGATGCCGCGGCGCTGCAGCCATGCGGAAACTTGGGTTGCGAACATGGGACCTCGGATGTTGGAATGCGATGTAGAGGACGAAGAAAAAAACGGGGGCAGCGCGCGGCCGTGCGCGTGATGTGAATGCGTGGGGAAAAGCGGTGGGTGGGGGAATCAGTCGTCGGCGTCGGGTGCGTCGTCGGCGCCCAGCAGTTCCATCGACTCGTCGATCAGCAGGTGCAGCGCCAGCACGCGCTCCACGCCCAGCAGCGCATTGAGCTTCTGCTGCGCGGTCTTCCAGTGGCCCAGCGCTTCGCGCCGCTTGGCTTCGCCCTCGGGCGTGACCTGCACCAGCCGGCTGCGCGCATCGGCACCGGCGGTCTGCGCCACGAACCCCGCGGCGATCAGCGGCTGCAGGTTGCGGCTGAGCGTGGAGGCGGTCATCTTGAGTTCCGCGGCGAGGTCGACCGGGCGGCAGGGGCCGATGCGGGCCAGGTTCGACAGCAGCGAGTACTGCGTGGTCTTGAGGCCGCTTTGCGAAACCTCGGCGTCGTAGTGCTGCGAGAGGCGGCGCGACAGCTGGCGCACCTTGAAGCTGGTGCAGCCGCGGGGCTTGGTGGGGGTGTCCATGGGATATTATTGTATGTGCAACTATTGCATATGCAATCAACACCGCTTCGCAAAGCCCCCAGAAGGAACACAGGCATGACACAGAACCCCAACCAGCTCGAAGGCTGGATCGCCGAAGAACGCCGCATCACCGAGCGCCTGGACGCCGGCCCCGGCCCCGGCCTCGCCCGCCCCGAGCAGATCGCGGGCAAGACCGGCCTCGAAGTGATGCAGGCCATGCTGGCCGGCGAGATTCCGTACGCGGCCATCGCCAAGACGCTGGACTTCACGATCGTGGAAGTGCGCGCCGGCGTGGCCGTCTTCCAGGGCACGCCGCTGCCGCAGCACCTGAATCCGCTGGGCACCATCCACGGCGGCTGGGTCGCGACCATGCTCGACTCGGCCCTGGGCTGCTCGGTGCACACCATGATGCCGCCCGGGCGCGGCTACACGACCGCCGAGCTGGGCGTGAACTACGTGAAGGGCCTGACGCCCAAGGTACAGCGCGTGCGCGCCGAAGGCAAGGTGATCCATTGCGGCAAGCAGCTGGCCACCGCCGAGGCCCGCCTGTATGGCCCCGACGGCACGCTGTATGCGCACGCCACCACCACCTGCCTGGTGTTCGAGCTCCCGCCGGCGCGCTGACCCCGACCTGCCCGGAAGCGGAGTAGGCCTTCGACCTGTAAGTCCAAAGGCGTCGGCCTTCGTACGCCCAGTGATAATTATTCTCATCGCCGCCGCTGCCGAGGCAACAGGCGCCGACGTTTACAGAATATTTCACAGCCGCTTCCCGGAGGATTTCTTCATGTTCACCGAACGCAAAAGCGTCCGAGGCCGCGCCGCGCACGCACTGTTCAGCGCCAGCGCCGCCTGGCTGGCCGTTGCCGCCCTGCCCGCGCAAGCCGCGACCGACGAACTCACGCTCTACACGACGCGCGAGCCGGCGCTGATCCAGCCGCTCATCTCGGCCTTCAGCGCGCAGAGCAACATCAAGGTCAACACCGTGTTCGTGAAGGACGGCCTGCTGGAACGCGTGAAGGCTGAAGGCGCGCGCTCGCCGGCCGACGTGCTGATGACGGTGGACATCGGCAACCTCATGGACCTGGTGGACGGCGGCGTGACGCAGCCTGTGAAGTCGGCCGCGCTCGAATCGGCCATTCCCGCCAACCTGCGCGGCGCGGACGGCCAGTGGTTCTCGCTCTCGATGCGCGCGCGCGTGCTGTACGCCGACAAGAGCCTGCCGATCAAGAGCTTCCGCTACGAAGACCTGGCCGACCCGAAGTACAAGGGCAAGGTCTGCATCCGCGCCGGCCAGCACCCGTACAACACCGCGCTGGTCGCCTCGCTGATCGCGCACGACGGCGAAGCCAAGGCCGAGCAGTGGCTGCGCGGCGTCAAGGCCAACCTGGCGCGCAAGGCCACCGGCGGCGACCGCGACGTGGCGCGCGACATCCTGGGCGGCATCTGCGACGTCGGCCTGGCCAACTCGTACTACGTCGGCCAGATGAAGAGCGCCAAGGAAGGCACCGACGCGCGCAAGTGGGGCGACGCCATCAAGGTCATCCGCCCGACCTTCGCCAACGCCAGGAGCGGCGGCACGCACGTCAACATCAGCGGCGCGGCCGTGGCCAAGAATGCGCCGCAGCGCGCCAACGCGGTCAAGCTGCTCGAGTTCCTGGTGTCGGAACCGGCCCAGGCGCTCTACGCGCAGGCCAACTACGAATACCCGGTGCGCAAGGGCGTGGCGCTCGACCCGATCATCGGCCAGACCATCGGCGAGCTGAAGGTCGATCCGCTGCCGCTGACCGAGATCGCCAAGCACCGCAAGCAGGCCAGCGCGCTGGTCGACAAGGTCGGCTTCGACCAGTGACTTCGACGGAGCCGGGCACACCTTGCCGGCAATTGACTGAATGAGCTTCCTGCGGCGCCGGCCGCCGGGCCTGCACGCCGCGGGCCCGGCCTGGCGCTGCGCGTCTTTCCTGATCGCCGTCGGCGTGCTCGCCCCGGTGGTCTCGCTCGCGTGGATCGCGTTCGGCTCGGGCGTCGGGCATTGGGGGCCGTTGCTCGCGCACGTGCTGCCGCAGGCGGCGCTCAACACGGCATTGCTGCTGGCCGGCGTCGGCACGCTGGTGCTGCTGATCGGCACCGGCTGCGCATGGCTGGTCACGGCGCACGACTTTCCCGGGCGCGGTGTGCTGCACTGGGCGCTGCTGCTGCCGCTGGCGATGCCGACCTACATCGTCGCCTTCGCCTACCTCGACCTGCTTCATCCCATCGGCCCGGTGCAGGGCGCCATTCGATGGATGCTGGGCTTCGACAGCCCGCGCCAGTTCCGCCTGCCTGACCTGCGCTCGATGCCCGGCGCGATCTTCGTGCTGGGCTTCGTGCTGTACCCCTACGTCTACATGACGGCGCGCGCGATGTTCATGACGCAGCCGGCCCACCTGATGGAAGCCGCGCGCATGCTCGGCGAGAACCGGCGCGGCGCATTCTTCCGCGTGGCGCTGCCGCTCGCACGGCCGGCGCTGGCCGTGGGCCTGAGCCTGGCACTGCTCGAGACGCTCAACGACATCGGCGCCTCGGAATTCCTCGGCGTCAACACGCTCACCGTGGCGGTCTACACCACGTGGATCACGCGCTCCGACCTCGCAGGCGCCGCGCAGATCGCATGCGCCATGCTGTTCATGGTGGTAGCGCTGGTCTGGCTAGAACGCAACGGCCGGCGGCACCAGCGCTTCGGCTCGGCGCAGCGCATGCGCGCCGTGCAGCCACGCCGTCTGCGCGGGGCCGCGGCATGGGCTGCGACCGCCGCCGCCGCGCTGCCGGTGCTGATCGGCTTCGTGGCCCCGGCGCTGTACCTCGTCTGGGAAAGCGCCAAGCGGCTGCGCCAGGGCGGCGGTATCTCGCAGGGGCTGCTCGCGAGCCTGGGCAACACGCTGGCGCTGGCGGCGGGCGTCACCGTGACGGCCGTGGCCGCGGGGCTGGTGGTCGCATGGACCGCGCGCACGCAGGGCTCCGGCATCAACCGTGCGCGCTGGCAGGCGCGCGTCGCCACGCTGGGCTATGCGGTGCCGGGAACAGTGCTCGCCATCGGGCTGCTGACGCCCGCGCTGACGCTCGACGCGGCGCTGGCCACCGCCTTCGGCTGGCAGGGCCTGCCGCTGATGGCCGCCGGCGTGGTGCTGGTGGTGGCCTGCACGATCCGCTTCCTGGCGATGCCGGTGGGCGGCATCGAGGCGGGTCTTTCGCGTATTCCTCCGGCCATCGAGCAGGCCTCGCGGCTGCTCGGCGAAACCACCGGTGGCACGCTGCGCCGCGTGCACCTGCCGCTGCTGCGCCCCGCGCTGGCGGCCGGCGCGCTGCTGGTGTTCGTCGACGCGATGAAGGAGCTGCCCGCCACGCTGCTGCTGCGGCCCGCCAATTTCGACACCCTCGCCACCTGGCTCTACGCCGAGGCCGCGCGCGGCACCTACGAGGAAGGCGCGATTGCCGCGCTCGGCATCGTGCTGGCCGGCCTTCTGCCGGTGGTGCTGCTGGCGCGCAACCAACTGGGTACGCCCGCTGCCACTTTCAGTCCGGATACCCCATGAGTTCTTCGCTGCACCTCGATTCGCTCAGCCTCGCCTACGACACGCCGCGCGGCCCGCACACGGTGGTCGACGGCTTCTCGCTCGCGCTGGACGCGGGCGAAATCGCCTGCCTGTTCGGCCCCTCGGGCTGCGGCAAGACCACGGTGCTGCGCGCGATTGCGGGCTTCGAGCCGGTGCGCGCCGGCACCATCCGGCTGGGCAGCGTGCTGCTGTCGTCCAGCCAGGTTCATCTGCCGCCGGAGCAGCGCCGCGTGGGCATGATGTTCCAGGAGTACGCCCTGTTCCCGCACCTGTCGGCCGCGAAGAACGTGGCCTTCGGGTTGCGCCGCATGCCTCGCGCCGCGCAACATGAGCGCGTGGCCGAAATGCTTGCACTGGTCGGCCTGGCAGATGCGGCGGAGCGCTATCCGCACGAGCTTTCCGGCGGCCAGCAGCAACGCATCGCGCTGGCCCGCGCGCTCGCGCCCTCGCCCGCCCTGCTGCTGCTCGACGAACCTTTCTCCAACCTCGACGGCGGCACGCGCGAACGCCTGACGGCACAGGTGCGCGGCATCCTGAAACAGGCGGGCCAGACGGCGATCCTGGTCACGCACAACGAGGCCGAGGCGCAGGCCATGGCCGACCGCATCGGCGTGATGCACGGCGGGCGCATCACGCACTGGCAAGGCACCGCGGTGGCTTAGCACAAGGGCGTCTTTTCTCGAATGGGCTTTTCGGGAAAAGGTTGTTCGGCCCCGCAAGAATCGCGACGAGCCGAAACACCTCTTCGAGAACGGAAAGCCCCATGTCCCCGACACTCACCCTCGTCAGCCACCTGCTGTGCCCGTATGTCCAGCGCGCCGCCATCGCGCTGCATGAAAAAGGCGTGCCCTTCGAGCGCATCGTGATCGATCTCGCCAACAAGCCCCAGTGGTTTCTCGACATCTCGCCGCTGGGCAAGGTGCCGCTGCTGAAGGTGCGCCGGCCCGACGGCTCCGAGGCCGTGCTGTTCGAGAGCAACGTGATCTGCGAGTACCTCGAAGAAACGCAGCCCGGCGCGCGCCTGCACCCCGAAGACCCGCTCGCGCGTGCCCAACACCGCGCTTGGATGGAGTTCGGATCGGCCATCCTCGCCGACCTCTGGGGCTACGAGACCACTCAGGACGCCGCCGTGTTCGAGCAGAAGCGCCTTGCACTCGCAGCGAAGTTCGAACGCTTGGAAGCCACGCTCGGCGACGGCCCCTATTTCGCGGGCAGCAGCTTCAGCCTGGTCGATGCGGTGTTCGCGCCGGTGTTCCGCTACTTCGAGGTGTTCGACGCGATCAGCGACTCGCGCGTGTTCGACGGCAAGTCCAGGCTCAACGCATGGCGGCAGGCACTCGCGGCCCGCCCCAGCGTGCGCGATGCGGTGGTGCCCGAGTACCCGCAGCACCTCATGGCCTTCCTGCGCAAGCACCAGGCCCACCTGCTGACCCTGGCGGCTTGATCGCCGCGCGCGGAGGCCGACAATAGCGGCCTCCCCCTTCATGACTACAAGGCACCACGAGATGCGACTTCTTCACACCATGCTGCGCGTCGGCAACCTCCAGCGCTCCATCGACTTCTACACCAAGGTGCTAGGCATGAACCTGCTGCGCACGTCGGAAAACCCCGAATACAAATACAGCCTCGCCTTCATCGGCTACGGCAAGGGCAACCCCGACCAGGCAGAGATCGAGCTGACCTACAACTGGGGTACCGAGAGCTACGAACTCGGCACCGCCTACGGCCACATCGCGCTCGGCGTGCCCGACGCCTACGCGGCCTGCGAAAAGATCAAGGCGGCGGGCGGCAACGTCACGCGCGAAGCCGGTCCGGTCAAGGGCGGCACCACCGTCATCGCCTTCGTGACGGACCCCGACGGCTACAAGATCGAGCTGATCCAGCGCGACGAAGGTGCCGCCGGCGGCGGCCTGCGCTGAACCCGGGCGTAGCTGCGCCATGCCAGGCACGAAGAAGGCCACAGGCACGATCCGCCATGTCGCGCTGCTGCGCGGCGTGAACGTCAACGGCATCACGATCAAGAGCGCCGAACTGAAGGCGCTGTTCGTCGAACTGGGCTTCGGCGCGGTGCGCACCGTGCTCGCCAGCGGCAATGTGCTGTTCGACACCGACGAAAGCGATGCCGCCGCATTGCGCACCCGCATCGAGCAGGCCCTGCGCAAGCGCTTCGGCTACGACGCATGGATCGTGCTGCTCACGCAGAAGACCATGGCAGCCATGGCCGCGGACTACCCCTTCGAACGCATCGACGACGAGCGGCATCCGTACCTGGTGTTCGGCTCCGACGCCGCCATGCTCGACGAGATCGTCGAGAAGGCCGGCACCGTCGATGCCAAGGTCGAGCGCCTGAAGCGCGGCAAGGGCGTGCTGTATTGGGAATGCCCGCGCGGCGAAAGCACCGACACGCCAGTCGCCAAGCTGCTGGCGAAGACCCGCTACAAGTCGAGCACCACCGCGCGCAACCTGCGCACGGTAGAAAAGCTGCTCACGGACTGATCAGCAGCCCAGCAGGTCGGCCAGCTCGTTGATGTCGCGCGCATGCAGATGGTTGTCCGGCTGCGGCGACACGTCCTTCGGCCTGGCGCGGCCGAACTCATGCGGGCGCTCGATGTACGCCGTCTTCAGGCCGCAGGTACGCGCGGCGGCCAGGTCGTCGTGGTGCGCCGCGGCCAGCATCACCTGGCCCGGCGTGGCGTCGAACACGCCCGCCACGCCCAGGTAGGTGCGCGGGTCGGGCTTGTAGGCCTTGAACACCTCGGCCGACAGCACGCAGTCCCAGGGCAGCCCGGCGCGCTTGGCCATTTCGGTGAGCAGGCCGATGTTGCCGTTCGACAGGGTGCAGATGGTGAATTTCTTCTTCAGGCGCGTGAGTCCGGCCACCGAGTCGGGCCAGGCCGGCAGCCGGTGCCAGGCGCGGCTCAGTTCGCGCTTGGCGGCGGTGTCGAGGCGGTCGGCCAGGCTGAAGTCGTGCAGCACCTGTTCGAGCATGCTCAGGTGCAGCTCGTCGAGCAGGGTGAAGCCGCCCTCGCCCGCGGCGATGCGCTCCATCACGGCCTTCATCGCGGGCTGGTAGCCCGCGCGCCACGCCAGCGCGAACGCGGCGCCATCGACACCCGGCAGCGCGCTCTCGGCCTCGGCCGCAATGCCGCTGTGCCAGTCGACCACCGTGCCGAAGACGTCGAACGCGATGACCTTGAGGTCGCTCGCGTCGAACCCGGCGCGCATGGTCAGCGCGGCAGCTGGCTCGCGGCGCGTGCCAGCTGCTCGATGCGGGCCCAGTCGCCGTCGCGGATGGCGTCGGTCGGCACGATCCACGAACCGCCCACGCAGGCCACGTTCGACAGCGCGAGGAACTCCGCCGCGTTGCCCGCGTGGATGCCGCCCGTTGGGCAGAAGGTGACGTCGCCGAACGGGCCTTGCCAGGCCTTCAGCATCGGCAGGCCGCCCGCCTGCAGCGCGGGGAAGAACTTCAGCTGGGTGTAGCCGTCTTCCTGCGCGGTCATGATCTCGCTGCCGGTGGCCACGCCGGGCAGGAGCGGCAGGCCGAGGTCGTGGCAGGCCTTGCCGACGGAGCGCGTGTAGCCCGGGCTCACGCCGAACTTTGCCCCGGCCAGCGCCGACGCCTGTGCGTCGGCCGCGCTGCGGATGGTGCCCGCGCCGACCACGGCCTCAGGCACTTCCTTGGCGATGGCCTCGATGCACTGCAGCGCCTGCGGCGTGCGCAGCGTGACCTCGAGCATGCGGATGCCGCCGGCCACCAGGGCGCGCGCGAGCGGAATCGCGTCTTTCACGTCGTTCAGCACGATGACCGGAATGACGGGTGCGTCACGCATCACGTCGAGAGGGGTGAGTTTTTCGTTCATAGCCATGAGCAGGCTCCTTCTTCTGCAGTCAATGCGTTTCTGCGCATGCCGGCGAACAGCTCGCGACCTAGGCCGCGTCCGTCGGCGTTGCGCTGTGCTTCGGGCAGCGTCGCGATTTCGCGCGCGGCCCATTCGTCTTCGGGCAGCAACACGGCGAGCGTACCCGCCAGCGAGTCCAGCCGGATCACGTCGCCGTCGCGCACCTTGGCGAGCGGGCCGCCGGCGGCCGCTTCGGGTGACACGTGGATGGCGGCCGGAATCTTGCCCGACGCGCCGCTCATGCGGCCGTCGGTGACCAGCGCCACGCGGAATCCCTTGCCCTGCAGCACCGACAGCGGCGGCGTGAGCTTGTGCAGCTCGGGCATGCCGTTGGCCTGCGGGCCCTGCCAGCGCACCACGCAGACCACGTCGCGCTCCAGCTCGCCGGCGGTGAATGCCTTGTGCAGCGCCGCCTGCGAGTCGAACACCCGCGCGGGTGCCTCGATGACATGGCGGTCGTCCGGCACCGACGACACCTTGATGACGCTGCGGCCCAGGTTGCCGCTCAGCAGCTTCAGGCCGCCGGTGGCGCTGAAAGGGCTGCTCACCGGCCGCGCGACGGCGTCGTTCTTCGACGGTGCGGCGGGGCTCCAGCTCAGCCGCTGCTCGCCGCCCTCGACCAAAGACGGCACGTTGGCGAACTCGCGGATGCCGCCGGCGCGCACGGTGAGCACGTCGCCGTGCATCAGGCCCGCGTCCACCAGTTCGCCGATCACGAAGCCGGGGCCGCCCGCCGCCTGGAATTCGTTCACGTCGGCGCTGCCGTTGGGGTACACGCGGGTCAGCAGCGGAATGATGTCGGAGAGCTTGGAGAAGTCGTCCCAGTCGATCACGATGCCGGCCGCGCGCGCCACGGCCACCCAGTGGATCAGGTGGTTGGTGGAGCCGCCCGTGGCCAGCAGCGCGACCATGGCGTTGACGATGCAGCGCTCGTCGACCATCTCGCCGATGGGCGGGCACTGGTAGGCAGCCTCGCCTGCCTTGCCGAGCACCGTGCGCACCGCCTCGCGCGTGAGCGTTTCGCGCATCGCGTCGCCGGGCTGGATGAAGGCCGTGCCGGGCACGTGCAAACCCATGGCCTCGAGCAGCATCTGGTTGCTGTTGGCGGTGCCGTAGAAGGTGCAGGTGCCCTGCGTGTGATAGGCCGCCATCTCGGCGTCGAGCAGCCCCTGACGGCCGACGAGCCCCTGTGCCGCCTGCTCACGCACCTTCGACTTGGCGCCGTTCGACAGGCCGGAGGGCATGGGACCGGCGGGCACGAACACCGTTGGCAGATGGCCGAAGTGCAAGGCGCCGATCAAGAGGCCCGGCACGATCTTGTCGCACACGCCGAGCATCAGCGCGGCGTCGAACATGTCGTGCGTGAGCGCGATGGCGGTGCCCATGGCGATCACGTCGCGGCTGAACAGGCTCAGCTCCATGCCGGGCGTGCCCTGCGTGACGCCGTCGCACATGGCCGGCACGCCGCCGGCCACCTGGGCGGTGGCACCGAGGCGGCGGGCCTCCTGCTTGATGATGTCGGGGTAGCCCTGGTACGGCGCGTGGGCCGAGAGCATGTCGTTGTAGGCGGTGACGATGCCGATGTTGGGTGCGCGTTCGGCCACCACGCGGAATTTGTCGTTGGCCGGAATGCCGGCCACGGCGTGCGCCACGTTGGCGCAGCCCATGCGGTCGGAGCCGCGGTCTCGGTTGCGGATCTCGGCGAGCTGGGCGAGGTAGGCGCTGCGCGGCCCATGGCTGCGCTCGCGGATGCGATCGGTGACGTCGCGGACGGTGGGGTGTGTGCTGCTGCTCATGGGGATAGTGGCTCTTGCTGCGTGTCGCCGGGGCGACTGTGGGCCTGGAGGCCCATGGTACCAAGCCGGGCGCGGCGGGCTGATGAAATCAGGACGCCGGGCGATACGAATTTACTCAGTCATGCCCCACGAGGCGGCGCGCATGAAAAAAGCCCGGCGGACCGGGCTATTTTTGGCTTGCGAGGGTGGCAAGGCGGTCAGTCGACCAGCTTGACCTCGACGCGGCGCGCTTCCGCGTTGTTGCCGGTACCGGCGGTGACTTCGGGCTTGTGCAGGTCGACCTTGGCGGCCGGAACGCCCAGGCCCACGAGCACGTCGCGCACCATTTCGGCCCGCTTCCTGGCGAGCTGTTCGTTGATGGCAGCGTCGCCGGTGGTGTCGTGGAAGCCGGAGATCACCGCCTTGCGGCCGCTTTCCACGCCCTTGATGACCGCGGCCAGCGCCTCGGCGGCGCCGGGCGCCAGGTCGGCGCTGCCGGTTGCGAAGTAGAAGTTCACCACACCGTTGACCACGCGGATGCTGGCGCCGTCGGGGATCGTGACCGTCACCGTCTCGGTCACTTCGGCCAACTTGGGCTCCGCGCCGGGCGCGGGTGCCGAGATCACTACCGCCGGCGGCCTGGCGGCGGCCAGCGCGGCGGCCGGGCTGTGCGACTTGTGCCAGAGCACGATGCCGATCACGAAGAAGATCACGAGAGCGATCAACGCCATCAGGAAGCCGAGGATGAAATTTTGCTGGCTGTCGTCGTCGCTCATTGCGGGTCTTGCTCCGTAGGAAAGGGGACGGTAAATAATGGTGCGGTGAACCATGATCACGAAATTGTAGGCTCCGGCCCCGGCACGCCCGTGTCGGACCCGGCGCCAAATCCCGGTCCGCCGGGACTCGACCCCATGCCCAAGCCCCTGCGCGACCCGCAACCGATGCTCGAACGCGCCATCGCCGACTGGGGCGGGCATGAGGATCTGTGGCTGTTCGGCTACGGCTCGCTGATCTGGCGGCCCGAGTTCGACTTCATCGAGCGGCGCCCGGCCTGGGTGCGCGGCTGGCACCGGGCGCTGAAGATGTGGAGCCGGGTCAACCGCGGCAGCGTGCAGGTGCCCGGCCTAGTGTTCGGCCTGCTCTCGGGCGGCAGCGTGCGGGGCATGGTGTTCCGGGTGCCGAAGGCCGAAGGGCTCGAGACCCTGCGACGGCTCTGGCTGCGCGAAATGCCGACCGGCGTGTACGACCCCAAGTGGCTGCGCTGCGGCACGGCCGAAGGCCCGGTGCGGGCGCTGGCGTTCACGCTGTCGCGGCGCAGCCCCAACTTCACGGGCGAACTCAGCGACGACCACTACCGCCACATCTTCGCCAACGCGGTGGGGCGCTACGGCACTTCGCTCGACTACGCCCGGCAGACGCTGGCGGAACTGCGCCGCCACGCCATCCACGACGCGGCGCTGGCCCGGCTGGTGGCGCTGGCCGCGGCGCAAGAGCAGCAAGAGCAGTCCGCCGCCGATTGCGGCGCGCCGCAGCCTCCGGTATATGTTCCAGGGTCTGCAGACAAACCCTCCCACCCCTCCTCCGGACCGTCCAAGGAAAACACATGAACCATCGTCGTCTCTCCGCCATTGCCGCCGCCCTGGCCGCCAGCGCCGTACTCGCCGCCTGCGGCAGCATGGGCGGCAAGCCCAGCACGGTCGTGGAGCTGGTGCCGACCGGCGCGATCACGCCCAATCCGACCCGCGGCACGGTGACCTTCACCGCGCTGGACCACGGCGTGCGCGTGTCGGGCGAGGTGCGCGGCCTGGTGCCGGGCAGCGAGCACGGCTTCCACATCCACGAAAAGGGCGACTGCGGCAACAACGGCGATGCCTCCGGCGGCCACTTCAACCCCACAGGCGCCACGCACGGCAAGTTCGCCGCGCCGGGCAGCCATGCCGGCGAACTGCCGAGCCTGGTGGCCGACGCCGGCGGCGTGGCGCGCTTCAGCGTGGAAGACCACTCGATCTCGCTGACCGACGGCACCCCCAACAACGTGATCGGCCGCGCGCTCGTCGTTCACCGCGACCGCGACGACTTCACGACCCAGCCTTCGGGCAATTCCGGTCCGCGCATCGCCTGCGCAGTGATCACGCGCTGAGCCTGCCCGGCCCGGCGAGCCAGAGCGCCTCGGCGTGTGCCAGGGCCTCTGGCGTGTCGATGTCGGTCACCACGCCGACGTCGTCCACCGGCAGGTCGAGCACCGAATCCGCCGCGCGCATCGCGCGCAGAACGGACGATGCGCCAAGAGGCCCTTCCAGCGCCGCGAGCTGCGCATGGCAGGCGGCCCCGAAGCCGACCGGGTGGCCGCGCGCTCCGCGGTATTGCGGCTGCACCGCCCCCACGCCGGTGCCCAGCGCGGCCGCCACCGCCCGCAGCGTTTCGGCCAGCACCAGCGGCAGGTCGCCCGGCAGGATCAGCCAGCCGGCGGCATCGGGCGTGGCCCGCACCGCCGCCGCGATCGAATCGCCCATGCCGGGGTGCCCGGCATCTTCCAGGTGCCACGGCAGTCCGCTGGCACGCACCGCGTCCAGCGTGCGGGCCAGCACCGGCTTGCCGGCCAGCGGCGCCTGAAGCTTGGAGCCCGTGCCGCCGGCCGCGATGAAGCGTTCGCCGCGGCCCGAGGCCAGCACGATCACCACCGGGGAATTCGCCTTGTTGGTCGTCATGGGCGGAGTATGTGCGCAACAATCCCGTCATGACTTCCCCTCTTTCCAATGACGCGCTGGCCGCGCTGCGCAAGAGCTACGAGCGCGCCGAGCTTGGCGAGGCCCACAGCGAAGGCGATCCGCTGAAGCAGTTCGAACGCTGGCTCACCGAGGCCATCGACGCGCAGGTGCCCGAGCCCAATGCCATGACGCTGTGCACCGTGGGCAGCGACCTGCGGCCGTCGAGCCGCATCGTGCTCATCAAGGGCTACGACGCGCGCGGCATCGTCTGGTACACCAACTACGAGAGCCGCAAGGGCCGCGAGCTGTCTGGCAACCCGTATGCGTCGCTGCAATTCCATTGGGTCGAGCTGGAGCGCGTGGTGCGCATCGAGGGCCGCGTCGAGAAGGCCGGCGCCGACGAGAGCGACGCCTACTTCGCCAGCCGCCCGCTCGATTCGCGCATCGGCGCCTGGGCCAGCCCGCAGAGCGAGGTGATCAGCGGACGCGACGTGCTGGTGAAGAACGCGGCCCTGTTCGCCGCCAGGCACCTGCTCTCTCCGCCGCGCCCGCCGCACTGGGGCGGCTACCGGCTGGTCCCTGATCGCTGGGAGTTCTGGCAGGGCCGCAAGAGCCGGCTGCACGACCGGCTGCGCTACCGGCTCGAAGACGCGGACTGGGTGCGCGAGCGTCTCGCGCCCTGAGGCGCATCGCCACGCCTTGCTTCAGGGCAGCCACTGCACCCAGACCATCACCAGCGTTAGCGTGCCGAGGGCCAGCACTGTCGACACCGCGACGCTGGCCGTCACCAGGTCTTCGGCGGTGCGATAGCGCTGAGAAAACAGGAACACGTTGGCGCCGATCGGCAGCGCCGCGGCCACCACCATCACCGTGAGCGGAATGCCGCGCACACCCAGCACCCAGCCGATGGCGGCCACCAGCAGCGGGTGCAGCAGGTTCTTCACCAGCGCCTGCGTCAGCGCGCCGCGCCAGTGCCGCCCGATGGGCGTGAGCGCAAGCGTGATGCCCACCATCACCAGCGCCACCGGTCCGAAGGCCTGCCCCAGCAGCTGGATCGGCTTGTCGATGACCTCGGGCATCACGAGTCCGGTCTGCGCGAACAGCAGCCCGGCCAGGATCGGCAGCGGCACCGGATGGATGATGGCGTTGCGCAGCGCGCGCAGCACGGTGCGCGCCATCGAATGTTTCTGCGCGCCGCCGTCGGTTGCGTGCTCGCGCGCCACCGCCAGCTCCAGCACCACCGTGGCGCTGGTCAGCAGCACCAGCGAGTGCAGCGAGATGAGCGTGAGCAACACCACCATGCCGTCCTCGCCGTAGGCCAGGCCGATCAGCGCGATGCCGATCATCACGGTGTTGCTGTAGGTGTTGGCGAGCGCTATCACGGCCGCCGTGCGATTGAAGCCGCGCAGCGCCATCGTGCCCGCGAACAGCAGGCCCGAGGCGATGAAGTACGCCGCCACCGGCTTGAGGCTCAGCTGCTCGACGTGCACCGTGCTCATGGCACGGAACAGCAGCGCGGGCGCGAGCAGCAGGAAGATGAGGTTCGACAGGTCCTTCAGCGCATTGCCGCCGATCCAGCGACGCCTTCCGGCAAGGTAGCCCGCGGCAATGAGCAGGACGACGGGAAGAAGCGAGGAGATGACGAACGAATTCACCCGGCGAGGATAGCCGAGCGTTTTTGCTCCTTCCCCTCCCGGGGGAAAGCTGGGATGGGGGCAAGCGGCGCTTGGACAAACCACGGCTTCATCCCAGGCCGCTGGCCCCCACCCCTGCCCTCCCCCAGAGGGGGAGGGAGCGAGGCAGGGTCAGAACGTCACGCGCAGCCCGACCTTCAGCGTCCGCCCCGGCAGCGGTGCGTTCGGGTACACCGTGGTCGTGAGGATCGATGTCGGGCTGTAGGCGAGCTTGTTGGTGATGTTGTCCACGCGCGCATACCAGGTGAGGTTCGCGCGCTGCACCTTCATGCGGTACGTGATGGCCGCGTTCCACAGCGTGTACGCATCGGTCTCGCGCGCGCCCACGCTCGGCACCCGGTGCTGCGCGGCGTTGTAGTCGAAGCCCAGTCGCGCGGTCCACGGGCCGTTGCCGTAGGCCAGCGTGGCGCCCAGGCGCAGCGGCGCGATGCGCGGCAGCGGCTCGCCGGTGTCGAGGTTCTTCGCGCGCACGATGTCGCCGCGCCACTCCAGGTCGAGCGTGCCGGCGTCGGCCATGCGTGCGAAGCCGTCGGCGCCCAGCAGGCGCAGGTTGCCGTTGGCCTCGATGCCGGTGAAGCGCGCGCGCACGCCGCCGTAGAGGTATTCGGCGAGCGTGTCGGGCGTGCCGGGCTCGGCCACATTGCCTTCGGAGTCCAGCTCGCGGCCCGAGGCGGTCAGGCCGATGTAGTTGCGAAAGCGCGTGACATAGGCGTTCACGCGGGCCGCGTTGGGGCCGTCTTTCCACTGCGCGCCAAGGTCGAAGCCGGTCGACTTTTCCTTCTTGAGCGTCGGGTCGCCCACCTCCCATGCAGCCGTGGCCACGTGTGGGCCGTTGGCCAGCAGCTCGTAGTCCTTGGGCGCGCGCTCGGTGTAGGCGATGTTCGAGGTCAGCTGCCACTGCGGCGTGAGGTTGACCAGGGCACCGAACGCGGCGCTGTGCGGGTTGAAGGTGCGCTCGCCGACGGCGAAGCGCGTCACGCTCGGGTCTTCCGGGTAGCCGAGCGACCGCACGCGGACCCGCTCGGTGCGCGCGCCGAAGCTCAGGCGACCCCACGAGGTGCCGTATTCCTCGTGCAGGAACAGCGCGGTCGAACGCGTGCGGCTGTGCGGCGCGAAGGCTTCCTCGCCGTCGGCGGCGAAACGGTTGGTCTCGCTGCTGAAGCCGACCAGGCCCTCGAAGTTGCCGATCTTCCGGTGGCGCGCCTCCAGGCGCAGGTCGTTGCTCACGTTGGAGAATGCGGTGCCCGGCTCGCGGCCCTCGAACTCGGTGTGGCGGTAGTTGGTGTGGCTCAGCTTGGCGTGGATGCTGCTGATGAAGCCGCCCGGGCGCCATTCGCCTTCCAGCGCCTGGCGGTCGGACTTCATGCCGATGGTCACGTCGTCCTCGGCCACGGTGCCGTAGGTGCTGCGGTAGGTGCTGACCGACGCGCCGACCCAGCCCTGGTCGAAGAACACCGTGCCGCCGAACGCGCCGCCGTGCGCCTGGTTGGCGGAGTTGCAGATCCTGCGCGCCATCCACGGCGAGCCCGGCTTGCTGCACTCCAGGGTGATGGGCACCGACACGTCTTTCGAATCGCGGTTGAAGGCATCGACGTGCAGCGCGATGCGGTCGTTGCCGCCTTCGAGCAGCACGCCGCCGCTCTTTTCCTTGTTGCCGGTGGCATAGCCCAGGTCGGCACGGCCGCCGAAACCGTTGATGGGCTCGGACGGAATGCGGTTGTCGATCACGTTGACCACGCCGCCGACGGCGCTGCCGCCGTACTGCAGCGCCGAAGGGCCGCGCAGCACCTCGATGCGCTCCGTGACCAGCGCATCGACCGGCACCGCGTGGTCGTAGCTCAGCGCAGAGGCGTCAGGCGCGCCGCCGCCGTTCTGCAGGATGCGGATGCGGTCGCCGTCCTGCCCGCGGATGCTGGGCCGGCTCGCATTGGGGCCGAAGTAGCTGCTGCTCACGCCCGGCAGATTGTTCAGCGTTTCGCCGAGGGTCGATTCGGAGCGCAGCAGCAGCTTGTCGCCCGACAGCGAAGTCGTCGGCGCGATGAGGTCGCTGGCGCCGAGCGGATTGCCGGTGACGGTCACTTCGCGAAGGCTCGCGTCATCGGCGGTGGAAGGCGCAGGCGCGGTCTGCGCGTTGGCCGCACCCGCCAGCGCGGCGAGCGAAAGAACGGCAGCGCCGATGGCGTTGCGACGGAAATTGGGGATCATGAAAAACACTCGTTGAAATCAAGGGGCGACCGGCCGCCACCCGCGCGAGGCAGGTGGAGGCAGCGTCGGAACACGTGGGAAATCAGCGAGCGAGTGGTGGACCGCGTGCGTCGAACAGCACGATCCAGCGGGCGATGGCTTCGCCCTGCAGGTAGGCGAAGGTGGCCGACGGCAGCACCATCGGCAACACCACGAGCGGCACGCCGGGCATGCTGAAGCCGTGCGAGAGACGGTCGTACAGCCGGCACTCGGCATCGGTCTTGTCGCCGAACAGCGCATGGATCCAGCCATGCCGCTGCGCCGGCGCGTGCCTTGCCGAGGGCTCGGCCGCGACGGTCGCGGCCGCCACGGCCCACGCGCGGTCGCCCGGCACGTGCAGCGTGGCATGCACGAGGCCGAGCGTAGCCGTCACCCACACTGCGAAGAGCAGCATGAGTGCGACGGTGCGCGACAGCCTCGGGTTCATCTTGCGTGTCAGGCCTGCATCAGAAGTGCGTGGTCATGCTCACGTACAGGCTGCGCCGCGTGCCGTACTGCGGCGCACCCACGCCCACGCCGGTGCCGTCGCGCAGCAGGTAGCTCTTGTCGAACAGGTTCAGGATGGCGATGCGCCCGACGATGTCGCCGCCCGACGGCTCCTTCCAGGTGTGCGAGTAGGCGGCGTTGACCACGGCGTAGTGCGGCAGCGCCGCGCTGTTGGGCGCGCCGCCGTCGGGCGTGCGGCGCAGGCCGCTGCCGAAGATCAGGTCGCCGCTGACCTGGTTGTCGCCGAAGCGGTAGGCCGCGCCGCCCGACAGCGTGTAGGTCTGGTCGTGGTCCAGGTACACGTAGTGGTTGGCGATGTAGCTCAGCTCGTCGGCGCCGAACAGCGACTGGCTCGACACGATGTTCTTGCCCATCGCCTTCTGGTAGGCGAAGTTGGCGTAGGCCGACCAGTGGTCGTCGTTGTAGCGCGCCGACAGCTCCAGCCCGCGCGCGAAGCCCTTGGCGTAGTTGAACGGCGACAGGATAAGCGCCTGGCCGAACTGGCCTTCGTCGAGCAGGTTGGTGATGTTCTTGTAGTACACGTCGGCCGACAGCGACAGGTTGTCGTTCACCTTGTGGTCGAGGCCCAGGTCGAAGTAGTGGGTGCGCTCGGCCTTCACCGGGTCGGAATTGGCGATCTCGGGCTGGTTGGTGGTGCCGGCGTAGAGGTTGATGCTCTGCTGCGAAGCCAGCTCCTGCGGCGGCGGCGTGAAGTAGCGCGCGTAGCCCGCGTGCAGCGCCGTGTCGTCCGAGAGCTTGTACGCCAGGTTCAGCCGCGGGCTCCACTGGTGCTCCTTGGTGAACGCGTCGACGCTGTCGTAGCGCAGGCCGTAGTTGAATGTCAGCTTCGGGTCGATGCGCCATTCGTCCTGCACGTAGAGGCTGGCGAGCTGCCCGACCTTGCCGGAGTTGTCGTTGATGAGCACCGGCGTGTTGCCTACCTGTGCGCCGGTGTCGTCGACCGGGAACACGTTCACCGCATTGATGCTGCGCGTGCTCTGGCGCGTGTAGGCGCCGCCGAAGCGCAGTGTGTGGGCGTCGTTCAGCTTGTACGACGCATCGGCCTGCAGGCCGTTCGACGAGTTGGAACGCAGGGTGTCTGAAGCCACGCCGTTGTAGATCAGGTCGCCCACGGCGTCCGGCACGTAGTGCAGGTTCGAGTACTGGTGGAAGGCCGAGATCTGGAAATCCAGCGCGCCCACGGTCTTCTGGTAGGACAGCACGACGAAGCGCGTGGCCTCGGTCTGGCGCTCGCGCACGTCGGAAGACGGCAGGCCGTTGTAGCCCGTGCCCAGGTCGCTGTAGCCGGCCAGCGAGAAGGCCGGCGTCTGGCTCGGGTTGGTCGGGATCTGGAACTTGCCGTTGTAGGTGCCGAACATCAGGCCCAGGCGGGTGTCGGCGTCGAGGTAGTAGCTCAGGTTGCCGAAGGTCTTGCCCTGCCGCGTGCGGTCGTTCTGCGGGTTGAGCGTGGGCTGCGGGTTCTCGATGCCGTTGGTGTTGGACACCAGGCTGCCCGACAGGTAGTAGCTCAGGTTGCCGGTGGTGCCGTAGACGGACCCGCTTTCTTCCAGCGTGTTGTGGCTGCCGAAGGTGAAGCCGAGCGAGCCGCCGGGCTTGCCGAAGCCCTGCTTCGTCTGGATGTCGACCACGCCGGCGGTGCGCAGGCCGTACTGCGCCGGCAAGGCGCCGGTCAGGAAGTTGACCGAGTCGATGTAGCGCGTGTCCAGCGACTGGCCGAAGCCCGAGATGCCCTCGGGCAACTGCACGCCGTTGACGCGGTACTGCACGTTGCCGTGGTCGTCGCGCACGTGCAACGAGCCGGAGGCCTTGGAGTCCTTGGCCACGCCGGGCAGGGTGAGCAGCACGTCGTCCAGCGGCGTGGCGTCGCCCTTGCCGAGCGCGTCGATGGCCGCGCGGTCGATGCGATAGACGGTCGCGCCGACCTCGGGCGAGAGCTCCATGCGCGCTTTCTTGAGGCGCTCGGACTGGATCTCCACGGTGGACAGCGTGCCCTCGGCGCTGCTGGGCGCAACCGTGGTCGTGGTGATGGTGCTCGCGTCCTGGGCGAAGGCCGACCAGGACAGCAGGGAAAGAACTGCAATGCCAACGGCACTGCGACGGAAATTGGGAATCATGAATGGGCACTCGTTGAATCGATGAACGATCCGCAGCCGCCCGCTCGATGCGGACAGCTACGGCCGGAACACGGAGGGATTCAGCGAGTGGAAGGCGGACCGCGCGCGTCGAACAGCGCGATCCAGCGGGCGATGGCCTCGCCCTGCAGATAGGCGAAGGTGGCCGAGGGCAGCAGTATCGGCAGCACCACAAGCGGCACGCTGGGCGCCGTGGAGCCGTGCTCCAGCTGGTCGTAGAGCCGGCACTCGGCATCGGTGTGCTCGCCGAACAGGCTGCCCAGCCCATGGGCCGCATGCTTGTGCACGCCGCTCTGCGATGCCTGCTGCACCTGCACCGCCGCCGCGGCCTGCGAGAGGCCCGGCACGTGCAGCGACCGGTGCATGACCCCGAGCGTGCCCGCGATCCACAACGCGAACGCCAGCGCGACGATCAACGCGCGCGACGAACGGGAGGGCGACTGGCGGGCGATGTGCACGGGTCCGGGGCCGATCAGGCGTTCAGGCCTTCAGGCGCGAGGCGAAGGTCTTCTGGAACTTCTCGACCTTCGGGCCCACGACGAACGCGCAGTAGCCCTGGTTCGGGTTGTTCAGGAAGTAGTCCTGGTGGTAGGCCTCGGCCGTCGAGTAGTTGTCGAGCTTTGCGACTTCGGTGACGACGGGCGAACGGTAGGTCTTGCTGGCCTCGATTTCGCGGATGACCTCTTCGGCCACCTGCTTCTGCGCGTCGTCGGTGTAGTAGATGCCGCTGCGGTACTGGGTGCCGACGTCGTTGCCCTGGCGGTTGAGCGTGGTCGGGTCATGCACCACGAAGAAGATCTCGAGGATCTCGCGCAGGCTGATCCGGGCCGGGTCGAATTCGAGCTTCACCACCTCGGCATGGCCGGTGCGCCCGGTGCAGACCTGCTCGTAGGTCGGCTTGACGACCTGGCCGTTGCAGTAGCCCGACTCCACGTCGAGCACGCCCTGCACCCGGTCGAACACGGCCTCGGTGCACCAGAAGCAGCCGCCACCGAGCACGATGGTTTCTGTGGGCGACGATGAAGAGGTCATTGCACTGCTCCGGAAGGTTGGAAAAAGACGAACCCGATATTGTCGCGGCTTGACGTGACAGATGCCGCTCACTACATTACTAACCCGCGAGTCATTAAAATCATGCCCACGCCCCGATCCTTTGTCGACAAGATCTGTCCGGTACGCGCCAAGCGCGAGCGCCGGAAGGAAGCGCGCCCCGGCGAATTGCTGGCAGCCGCGCTCGACCTGTTCGTGGAAAAGGGCTTCGCCGCCACCCGCTCAGAAGAAGTGGCGGCAAGGGCCGGTGTTTCCAAGGGCACCCTCTTCCTGTACTTCCCGAGCAAGGAAGAACTGTTCAAGGCCGTGGTCATGGAGAGCCTGGGCGGCCGATTCAATGAATGGAACGCCGAATTCGAGGCGTTCGAGGGCACCTCGGCCGAAATGCTGCGCTACTGCATGAACGTGTGGTGGGAACGCGTCGGCATGACCAAGGCCTCGGGCCTGACCAAGCTGATGATGTGCGAGGGCTCCAACTTCCCCGAACTCGCGGAGTTCTACCGCCGCGAGGTGGTGCGCCCCGGCCACGACCTGCTGCGGCGCATTCTGCAGCGCGGCATCGACCGCGGCGAGTTCGCCAAGGTCGACATCGACCACGCGATCTACTCGGTGGTCGCACCCATGGTCTTCCTCATGCTCTGGAAGCATTCGGCCATGGTCTGCGTCGACGGCGCCGCGACGCTCGACCCCGAGAAATACCTCGCGACGCAGGCCGAAACCGTGCTTTACGGCCTCTGCGCGCGCACCGGAGACAAGGCATGAAGCATCTCGCAAGGCCGACCGGGCCGCGGGTGTCATCGGCGCCACCTAAAATTGAAGGTTTGTCCTGAGCCCACTAGGAAAGCCACGCCATGAACCCCACCCCCACCCTCGAGCGCTTGCGCTTCAACATGATCGAACAGCAGATCCGCCCCTGGGATGTGCTGGAGACCGACATCCTCGAACTGCTGGCTGAAATCCACCGCGAGGACTACGTGCCGGACGAGCACCGCACCCTGTCGTTCTTCGACATGGAACTGCCGCTGCTGGACGGCTCCGTGCCCGGCGAGATCATGCTGTCGCCCAAGGTCGAGGCCCGCACGCTGCAGGACCTGCACATCCAGAAGCACGAATCCGTGCTCGAGATCGGCACCGGCTCCGGCTTCATGGCCGCCCTGCTCGGCGCCCGCGCCGCCCAGGTGCTGTCGCTCGAAATCAACCCCGTGCTGGCCGCCCGCGCCGCCGAGACGCTGCGCCGCAACGGCGTGACCAACGTCGAGGTGCGCCACGCCGACGGCTCCGTTCCCCTGGCCAGCGGCCCGAGCTTCGACGTGATCGTGCTCAGCGGCTCGGTCGCGCGCATTCCGCAGAACCTGCTGGGTTCGCTGAAGGTCGGCGGCCGCCTCTCGGCCATCGTGGGCGACGAACCCATGATGCGCGCCCACTTCGTCACGCGCACCAGCGAAAGCAAGTGGGACACCATCCAGCCCTGGGACACCGTGGCCCCGCGCCTGCTGAACTTCCCCGAGCCCTCGCGCTTCTCGTTCTGAGCGGACGGCAGCCATGATCGACCAAGTCCGCCCCGCCGACCTCGCCGCCTGGTTCGCCCAGGATGCCGACGCCGCCCCGGTTCTGCTCGACGTGCGCGAGCCCTGGGAGCTGCAGACGGCGAGCGTCGCGCCCCAGGGCTTCACCCTGGTCGCGATCCCGATGAACGAGATCCCCGGGCGCCTGGCCGAGCTGGGCGAAGGCAAGCGCATCGCCTGCCTCTGCCACCACGGCGCGCGCAGCCAGCGCGTGGCCGCCTTCCTGAGCCAGAACGGCTTTGCCGACCTGGCCAACGTGGCCGGGGGCATCGACGCCTGGTCCTCGCACGACCCCACGGTCCCGCGCTACTGATTCTTTCTCCAAGGACGTTCAATGCCTTCCAGGCCCCGGCTCTCGCCACTTTCCGCAGCGCTCGCAAGCACCTTCGCAGCACTGCTCGCATTGCCGGCCCAGGGCCAGACACTGAACGAACTGTATGACGCCGCCCGCAGCTACGACGCCACCTACCAGGGCGCGCGGGCCCAGTACGACGCCAACGTGGCGCGCGCCGCGCAGGCCAAGGCCGGCATCCTGCCGGCCGTGGGCCTCACGGCCGGCGTGACCCGCAGCGACATCGAGATCGACACTCTCACGGGCGCCGGGCGCGGTACCACCACCCCGCGCGACTTCAATACCCAGAACGTCGGCATCAACGCCACGCAGCCGCTGTACCGCCCGGCCAACTGGGCCACCTACGAGCAGGGCAAGCGCCAGGCCGACATCGCGCAGGCGGTGTTCACCATTGCGGAGCAGGACCTGATCGTGCGCGTGAGCCAGGCCTACTTCGACGTGCTCGCCAGCCAGGACAGCCTGGCGCTCGTGCGCGCCCAGAAGGTGGCCGTGGCCGAGCAGCTGGCATCGGCCAAGCGCAACTTCGAGGTCGGCACCTCGACCATCACCGACTCGCGCGAAGCGCAGGCCCGCTACGACCTGGTGATCGCGCAGGAAATCGCCGCCGAGAACGACCTGCAGGTCAAGAAGGTGGTGCTCGACCAGCTGGTCGGCCGCCCCGGCAGCGTGCCGGTGCCGCTGGCGGTGCCGGTGGTGCTGCCCACGGCCATGCCCGCGGACATCAACGCCTGGGTCGCGCAGGCCGACGAAGTGCACCCCGCGATCAAGCAGGCGCGCCTGGGCGTCGACGTGGCCGGGCTCGAAGTGGAGAAGGCCAAGGCCGGCCACAAGCCCACGCTGGACGCCAACCTCGGCTACAACGTCACGCGCAATCCGACCGGCACCACCACCAGCACGGTGGGCACGCGCGCCAACGCGGCCACGGTCGGCGTCACCTTCAACCTGCCGCTGTTCGCCGGCTTCGCGACCGAGAACCGCATCAAGGAAACGCTGGCGCTCGAAGACCAGTCGCGCAGCGTGCTCGAAGGCACGCGCCGCAACGTGGCGCAGGCCACGCGCGCGGCGTACCTCGGCCTGGTCTCGGGTGCGGGGCAGGTGAAGGCGCTGGAGGCCGCCGAATCTTCCAGCCAGAGCGCGCTCGATGCGAACCGGCTGGGCTACCAGGTGGGCGTGCGCATCAACATCGACGTGCTGAATTCGCAGAGCCAGCTGTTCCAGACCAAGCGCGACCTCGCGCAGGCGCGCTACAACGTGCTGCTGGGCAACCTGAAGCTGCGCCAGGCCAACGGCACGCTGACCACCGACGACATGAATGCGATCAACGCCACGCTGGCCAGCAACGCCGGCGTGCCGGCGGTGCCCTCGGCCACCGCGCCCGACCGCGCGCAGCAGCAGCAGCAGCAGCAACCGGTGGTGCCGCCGAGCATTCCCGTGATTCCGCCGGTGCCGGTGCAGCCGTTCAATCCGCCCGCACCGACGATGCCGACGCCGCCCGTGCCGCCGGTGATCCTGAATCCGCCGGTTCGCTGAGGCATTCGTCTTTCTCCCTCCCCTTTCGGGGGAAGGAGCAATGCGGGCTCGCTCAGTCCAGCGTAGGTTCCGCGCGCGGCGGCTGGTCTTCTTCCAGCGGCGCGTTCACGGTGTCCACGGGATCGGCAGCCTGCGCGATCGCCAGCACCGCCGCCGCCGTGCGCTCGGCCGCTCCGCGGTTCGACGACGCAAAAGCCTGCGCGGCCTGGGCCATCGCCGCGCGGCGCTCGGGGTTCTCGACCAGCTTCAGCGCCGCCGTCACCGCCTGCTCCATGCCCTCGACGCGCAGCGATGCGCCCGCGGCCAGAGACAACTGCGCCGCCTCCGCGAAGTTGAAGGTCGACGGCCCCATGACCACCGGGCAGCCACAGGCCGCAGGCTCGATGAGGTTCTGACCGCCCAGCGGCTCGAAGCTGCCGCCGAGCAGCGCCACGTCGGCCAGGCCGTAGTAGAGCGCCATCTCGCCCAGCGAATCACCGAGCCAGATTTCCGATTCGGCCGGCTGCCCCGCCGCGCTGCGCCGCGCCACCGCGAAGCCTTCGGCCTCGATCAGCGCCGCCACTTCGTCGAAGCGCTGCGGATGGCGCGGCACGATCATCCATTGCACCTCGTGCACACGCTTGGCGATGGAGCGCACCGCGCCCTGCTCCGGCGGCACCGGCGAGGTCGCGCCGAAACGCTTGAGCACTTCGAGCAGCATGCGCTCTTCGCCGTCGCGCGAACTGGCGAGCACGACCATCGGCCGCGGCAGGTGCTCGCGCAGCGACATCGCCGTGGCGAGCTGCCGCGCGTCGGGCGTGGCGTCGAACTTGAGGTTGCCGTACACACCGGCCACCTTGGCGCCGAGCGACACGAGCCGGTGCGAATCGGCCTCGGTCTGCGCCCACACGGCGGCAAGGGCCGAGTAGGCGGGCCGCGAGAGCCAGGCAAGGCGCTCGGCGGCCGCCAGCGATTTTTCGTTCAGGCGCGCATTGGCCAGCACGAGCGGAATGCGGCGCTCGGCGCAGGCGGCGGCCATCTCGGGCCAGACCTCGGTTTCCATCAGCACGCCGATGCGCGGCTGGAACTTGTCGAGAAAGCGCGCCACGGCGCCCGGCGTGTCCCACGGCTGCCAGACCTGGGTGTCGCCCGGCTCGAGCAGCTTGGCGCCCTCCTCGCGGCCGGTGGCGGTGCCGTGCGTGAGCAGGATCGGCACGCCCGGATACTGCCGCCGCAATTCGGCAATCAGGATGGCGGCCGCGCGCGTCTCGCCGAGCGAGACCGCATGCACCCAGCACTGGGCATGGCCGGTGATGGACTCGTCGTAGCGGCCGAAGCGCTCCTCGACGGCCACGCCATAGCCGGGCTCGGCCACGGCACGGCGCCGCAGCTTGCGGCGGACCAGCGGTTGCACAGCGGTGGTGAAGACGCCGTAGAGGCGCAGCAGTAGCGAACGCACAGGCTCAGTGGGCGGCTGCCGCCAGTTGGGCGTCTGGCTTGGCGGTACGCAGCAGCGCCAGCATCTCGGCCTCGATGCGCTTGAGCGCGGCATCGGTCTGGCCTTCGAAGCGCAGCACCAGCACGGGGGTGGTGTTCGACGCGCGGATCAGGCCGAAGCCGTCTGGCCAGTCGACGCGCAGGCCGTCGATGGTCGACACCTTGGCCGGCGCCGCGAAATCGGCGCTCTTCACGAGCTTGTCGACCACCGCGTGGGGCTCGCCCTCGGCGCAGGCGACGTTGAGCTCGGGCGTCGAGAAGCTGGTGGGCAGGGCATTGAGCACCGCGCTCGCGTCGGGGCTCTTGCTCAAGATCTCGAGCAGGCGGCAGCCCGCATAGGTGCCGTCGTCGAAGCCGAACCAGCGCTCCTTGAAGAAGATATGCCCGCTCATCTCTCCGCCCAGCGGCGAATCGACTTCCTTCATCTTCGCCTTGATGAGCGAGTGCCCCGTCTTGTAGATCATGGCCTTGCCGCCAGCCGCCTCGATGGCCGGGGCCAGGCGCTGCGAGCACTTCACGTCGAAGATGATGGTGCTGCCCGGCACGCGCGACAGCACGTCCTGCGCGAACAGCTGCATCTGGCGGTCGGGGAAGATGTTCTGCCCGTCCTTGGTGACGATGCCCAGGCGGTCGCCGTCACCGTCGAAGGCCAGGCCCAGCTCGGCGTCGCCCGAGGCCAGCGCGGCCATCAGGTCCTTGAGGTTCTCGGGCTTGCTCGGATCGGGGTGGTGGTTGGGGAAGTCGCCGTCGACCTCGCTGAACAGCTCGGTCACTTCGCAGCCGATGGCGCGGAAGATGGCCGGCGCGGTGGCGCCCGCGATGCCGTTGCCGGAGTCGACCACGATCTTCATGGGCCGGGCCAGCTTGATGTCGCCGGCGATGCGCTTCACGTAGGCCTCGGTCACGTCGACCTTGCGAACGCTGCCGCCGGGGGCGAGCTGCGCGGTGCCGGCTTCCATGGTCTTGCGCAGGCCCTGGATCTCTTCGCCGTAGATGGCGCGGCCGGCCAGCACCATCTTGAAGCCGTTGTAGTCCTTGGGGTTGTGGCTGCCCGTGACCTGGATGCCGCTGGAGGCCAGCGTGTGAGCCGCGAAGTACAGCATGGGCGTGGTGACGGCGCCCACGTCGATCACCTCGATGCCGGTCTCCACCAGGCCCTTGATCAGCGCTTCGACGAGCATCGGGCCCGACAGACGGCCGTCGCGTCCAACGGCCACCGACTTTTCACCGGCGGCGCGGGCGGCGCTGCCGAAGGCCCGCCCGAGTGCTTGCGCCACTTCGGCGTCGAGAGTGACCGGCACGACGCCGCGAATGTCATAGGCCTTGAAGATCGACGCGCTGAGCTGCATGGAATGCGGTTTCCTGCTGGGTTTGTAAACGGGCCATTGTAGGCAACGCCCCGGGGTGCCACATGTCCGAAAACGGCCAGTTGAAACGAGTCGAAACCGTATCATTTCCCCATGCCTTCCACCCACGCCCCCACCGAAGCGCTCGAGAGCGACGCCTGCTACCTGGCGATGAAGACGCACGACGCGCGCTTCGACGGGTCGTTCTTCACCGCCGTGACCTCCACCGGCATCTATTGCCGGCCGGTCTGCCGCGTCAAGCTGCCGCGGCGCGAGAACTGCCGGTTCTTCCGCCACGCGGCGCAGGCGGAGGCCGCGGGCTTCCGTCCCTGCCTGCGATGCCGGCCGGAGCTGGCGCCGCGCGCGGCCAGCTGGTCGACCGAGGACGCCTCCCGCATCCTCGCGCTGCAGGCCGCGCGGCTGATCGACGAGCCCGATGCATGGTCAGAGGACGGCCCCGGCGCGGCGCAGATCGCGGCCCGCCTGGGCGTGAGCGACCGCCATCTGCGCCGCATCTTCGAGGCGCAGTTCGGGGTGTCGCCGCTGCAGTACCTGCAGACGCGCCGCCTGCTGGCCGCCAAGCAATTGATCGCCGACACCCGCCTGCCCATGACGCAGGTCGCGCTGGCCAGCGGCTTTGCGAGCGTGCGGCGCTTCAATGCCGCATTCGTCGAGCACTACGGCCTCAACCCGAGCGCACTGCGCCGTGCCGGCGGCGCGGCCGTGGAGAACGGCGCGGGCCGGGCCATCGAGGTGCGGCTGGGTTTCAGGCCGCCCTACGACGACAACGCCATGCTCGGCTTCTTCGCGCGCCGTGCGCTGCGCGGCATCGAAGTGGTGGCCACGGCCGACGGCAAGGAGCCGGCCAAGGGCAGCACGCCCGCCTATGTGAAGCTGGCGCGCACCCTGCGCATCCAGCAGGGTGGGCAGGCGCATGCCGGCTGGCTGCAACTGCGCTTCGACCTCGAGCGCGAACAGGCGCTGCTGTCGGTCAGCGACTCGCTGGCCGCCGTGCTGCCTATCGTCATCAGCCGCGCCCGCGCGCTGTTCGACCTCGACGCAGAGCCGATGGCCATCAACGCCGCGCTGCATGCGGCCTTCCCGCACGGCGACGGCCTGCGCGTGCCCGGCGCGGTCGACGGCTTCGAGCTGGCGGTGCGCGCGGTGCTGGGCCAGCAGATCACGGTGGCCGCGGCGCGCACGCTGGGCTCGCGGCTGGTGGCGGCATTCGGCGAAACCATCGCGACGCCCATCGAAGGACTCGACCGGCTGTTTCCCACGCCGGCCGCAATCGCCCAGGCGAGCGGCGACGCGCTGGGCCAGCTCGGCATCGTGCGCCAGCGGCAGGCCGCCCTGCAGGCCATCGCCCGCGAGGTCGCGGACGGCAGGCTGGCGCTGCATGCGGGAGCCGACGTGCCCTCGACCATCGCGGCGCTGCAGGAACTGCCCGGCATCGGCGCCTGGACCGCGCAGTACATCGCGATGCGCGCACTGCGCTGGCCCGACGCCTTCCCGGCCGGCGACGTCGCGCTGCAGAAGGCGCTGGGCGTGACCACCGCGCGCGCCGCCAGCGAGGCCTCGCAAGCCTGGCGCCCCTGGCGCAGCTACGCGGTGCTGCGCGCATGGCACGCGCCTTCCGCGCCCTCCACCGCCAACGCGGCCGCGGCTGCGTCTCCCCTCATCACCACGGCAGGCCTCACCGCCTGAAATGCCATGAAGTTCAAGAGCAAGCTCATCTACACGTCGCACATCGACACGCCGCTGGGCGGCATCACGATGGCGGCCACCGACCAGGGCCTGGCCGGCGTCTGGTTCGACCAGCAGCGCCACTGGCCCGACACCACGGGCTGGATCGCCAAGGACGACCACCCCGCGCTGGTGGAAGCGGCCGCGCAGCTGCACGACTACTTCGCGGGCAAGCGCGACCACTTCGACATGAAACTCGACCTCTCGCACGGCACCGCGTTCCAGCAGAGCGTGTGGCAGCAGCTGCTGACCATTCCGGCCGGCGCCACGCTCACCTACGGCACGCTGAGCGCCAAGCTCGGCAACCCCACCGCGGTGCGCGCCGTGGGCGCGGCCGTGGGGCGCAACCCGATCAGCGTGATCGTGCCCTGCCACCGCGTGCTGGGCGCCGACGGTTCGCTGACCGGTTACGCTGGCGGGCTCGAACGCAAGACGGCCCTCCTGGAACTGGAAGGCGCGCTGTAAGGCAACCACCAGGAAGAACGAAAAAAGCCGCATGAGCACAACGAACAACAACATTCCCGCCAAGGCCGTCGCGCCCGCCAACTCCGCAGCATGGCTCGTCGATTTGGTACTGCTGGGGGCACTCTGGGGCGCATCCTTTCTCTTCATGCGCATCGGGGCGGCGGAGTTCGGCGCCCTGCCGACGGCGGCCGTGCGGGTGGCCATCGCGGCGCTGTTCCTGCTGCCCATCGCACTGCTGCGCGGCCAGGGCCCGGCCATCGCAAAGCACTGGAAGGCCAGCTTCGCGGTCGGCGTCTTCAATTCGGGCATGCCGTTCGCGCTCTTCTGCTTCGCGCTGCTGACCATCAACACCGGCCTGGCCGCGGTGCTCAACGCCACCACGCCGATGTTCGGCGCGCTGGTGGCCTGGGCCTGGTTCCGCGAACGGCCCGCGGGCTCGCGCATCGTGGGCCTAGTGATCGGCTTTGCCGGCGTCGCGATGCTCGCGAGCCGCAGCGCCGGCCTGCATGCGGGCGCCACCGGCCACGCGGCGCTGTGGGCCGTGCTCGCCTGCCTGGGTGCGTGCCTGTGCTACGGCATCTCGGCCAGCGCCACGCGTCGCCACCTGGGCGGCGTGCCGGCCCTGATCACGGCCACCGGCAGCCAGATCGGCGCCACGCTGTTCCTGGCCATCCCCGCCTTCTGGCTGTGGCCTGCGCAGATGCCGAGCCTGCGCGCATGGCTCGCCCTGCTGGCGCTGGGCATCGCCTGCACGGGCATCGCCTACATCCTGTTCTTCAGGCTGATCGAACGCGCCGGCCCCGCACGCGCACTGACGGTGACCTTCCTGGTGCCGGTGTTCGCGCTCTTCTACGGCGCGGTGTTCCTCGACGAGCGCATCACGCAATGGATGCTGATCTGCGCGGCCGTCATCGTTTGCGGCGTTGCGCTGTCGACCGGCATCGTCAAGCTCGGCCGGCCGCGCAAGGCCGCGACCTGAGCATCCCGCCGCGCGCTCAGGAAAAGGCGCTGGCTACCACGTTGACCGACAGGGCCAGCACCAGCATGTTGAAGGTGAACGACAGCACGCTGTGGATCAGCGTGATGCGGCGCATCTCCTTCGACGTGGCCTGCACATCGGAGACCTGCGAGGTCATGCCGATCACGTAGGAGTAGTAGAGAAAGTCGAAGTAGTCGGGGGCGTCGTCCTTGCCCGGAAAGTCGAGGCCGCCGTCGGGCCTGCCGCTCTTCTGGTCGATGTAGTAGCGGTGCGCGTAATGGAACGCGTAGATCGAATGCATCATCAGCCACGACCCCGCGAGCGCCACCAGCCCGAGCGCGACGTGCGCGGCACGCTCCCACCCGTCGAGCTGCTTGACCTCCTGCAGCAGCATGGCGATGGCCACCACGCTCACGCCCACCGCCACCAGCATCGACACCAGGATCACCACGTTGGGCTGGTCCAGCGACTGCGCGCGCTCGCGCGTGCGGCGCGCGTCGAAGGTTTCGGCCAGCCACCAGGTGAGCACCTGGTAGACCAGCACGCCGGCACACCATCCGGCCAGTCCGCGCGCCATGCCGCTCATGGGCCATGGCACCAACGCGACCGCGGCGCCCGTGAGACTGCCGTAGAGGAGACGCTGCGGCCCGGTGGTGGTGGAGAGGTGTTCGCGCATGCGGCGACTGTAGCGCCGCACACGTGCCTATGACGGCAAAAAACTCGCGCAGTCGGCGACCATCAAGAAAGTCCTACACACGCAGCCGCCGAGCGCGCATGTAATTGATCACGCGCTTCCACTACCTTGCCGGCCGCCCTCAGGGAGCTGCTCCGGAATGCGCATGCGCGAGGCTTTTCTTTTCCATCTGAAGGATCCATTTTCATGTTGCAGCTTCATTCCCGTCCTTTCGACTGGACCGTCCGCTTCGGCGCCATCGGCGCGCTCGTCGGCACAGGCTTCCTGTTCGCCGCCGCGCCCGCCCTCGCCGATCCGTCGCCGGCGCTCGACCGTTTCAGCTTCTCCGTGGGCGGCTACAACGCCGACCCCAAGTTCAACGCTTCAGTCAACTCGCCCTACGGCTCGCTGCAGTCGGGCGACATCAAGCCAGGCCGCGTGACCATGCCGCGCGTCAGCGCCGACGTTCTGCTCGGCGACAGCCAGGGCATTTCCTTCGACTACTACCAATACAAGCGCGACTACTCGGGCGGTATCGCGAGCAACAACAGCTTCGGCAGTTTCGGCTCGCTCAACACCTTCGGCAACGCCAACATCAGCACCAAGCTGGACTTCGCCAAGCTGTCGTACAAGTGGTGGATCGGCAGTGGCAACACGGTGCTGGGCCTGGGCGCCGGCGCGGCCTACTACCGCGCGACGCTGGGAGCGAGCGCCAGCGCCGTGGTCAACGGACAGGTCGGCACGTACAGCCAGAGTTCGAGCGACAACGCGATCGCGCCGCTGCTGGAAATCGGCGTGCGCCATGCCATCACGCCGGACCTCCGGCTGTTCGCAGACGCCTCGGGCGTGTGGAAGAACGGCGGCCGCTTCCACGGCAACATCTACAACGCCTCCGCGGGCGTCGAGTGGTTCCCGGTGAAGAACGTCGGCTTGGTGCTCGCCTACAACGTGACCAACATCGACCTCACCCGCGACGCCGACTTTGCGGACACGCGCCTGAAGGTGCGGCTGCAAGGCCCGTCGGCTTTCCTGAAGGCCCGCTTCTAGGCAACGCCGCAGCGGCTGCGCGCAGCCAGTCTTCGCAAGACGCGACGCGGGGGCCAGCCTTAGGCTGCGCCCCAACGAACGAAGAACGGAGACACAAGCATGCCTGCAGCCACCACCACGGCCGTCACCGGCCTCGCGCCCTCGTCGGCCCCGCGCCTTCACGCGCGCATTTCACGCGTAACCCTGGGCGACGTGATCCATCGCTCCGCGCGACGCTTCGGCGAGCGCACGGCGCTGATCGAGGGCGAACATCGCCTCTCCTACCGCGCGCTCGACGCGGCTTCGAACCGCTTCGCGCACCACCTGCTGGGCCTCGGCCTCGCCAAGGGGGCGCGCGTGGGCATGCTGTGCAACAACTCGACCCAGATGGTGATCGCCATGCTGGGCATCCAGAAGGCCGGGCTGGTGTGGGTGCCGATCAACACCGCGCTGGCGGTGGACGCCATCGGCTACATCCTTGCGCACGCCGAAGTGCGGCACGTGGTGATCGACACCGCGCTGCACGCGAAGCCGGAGCTGCGTGAACTGCTGCAGGCCACGGGCGTGTCTCCCCTGCTGTGCGTGCTCGACGGCGACACGCCGCCGCCGGGCCTGGCGACGGTGCCGCAGGCCATCGCGCAAGGGCCCGGGACGCTGCCCGACGTGGACATCGACAGCACCGACCTCGCGCTCATCATGTACACCAGCGGCACCACCGGACGCCAGAAGGGCGTGATGCATTCGCACGCTTCGGTGCATTCGGTGCTGCTCAGCAACATGGTCGAATGGGGCAGCAGCCCCGAGCGCGCCGATGTGTGGAGCAGCGTGCTGCCGCTGTTCCATTGCGGGCAGCACACGGTGCTGATGTCGGCGCTGTCGGTGGGTGGCGCGGTGGTCGTGCTGCGCGGCTTCGACCCCGGCGCGATGCTGGCCGCCATCGAGCGCCACAGGATCACCGTGGCCGTGGGCCTGCCGATGATGTACGGCGCGCTGCTGGCCCATCCGCAGCGCGCCACACGCGACTTGTCGAGCCTGCGGCTGTGCGTGTATGCGATGGCGCCCATGTCACGCACGCTGCTGCTGCGCCTGCTCGACGAGTTCTGCCCCAGCTTCGCGCTGGTGTCGGGCCAGACCGAGATGTATCCGGGCGCCACCATCTTCGAGGCGAGCGAGCAGCGCAAGCGCTTCGGATCCTACTGGGGCGTGGGCACGCTGGTGAACGAGGTCGCGGTGATGGGCGACGGCGGCGAACTGCTGCCCCCAGGGCAGGTCGGGGAGATCGTCTTTCGCGGGCCCAACGTGATGCTGGGCTACTACAAGGACCCGGAGGCCACCGCCAATGCCCAGCGCTTCGGCTGGCACCACTCCGGCGACCTCGGCAGGATGGACGACGACGGCCAGCTCATCTTCCTCGACCGCCTGAAGGACATGGTGAAGTCGGGCGGCGAGAACGTGCCCTCCATCAAGGTCGAGGAAGTGCTGCTGCGCCACCCTGGCGTGATGAACGCCGCCGTGGTGGGCCTGCCGCACGAGCACTGGGGCGAGGCCATCACCGCCTTCGTGACGCGCCGCCCCGATGCGCCCGCGGACTTCGATGAAGCCGCGCTCACGGCGCACTGCAAGGAGCACCTGGGCGGCTTCGAGGTGCCCAAGCAGATCATCTTCCTGGCGGCGTTGCCGATGACGTCCACCGGCAAGATCCAGAAGTTCGAGCTGCGCAAGGCGCACCAGGACAACTACACGCGCGGCTGACCGGCGGCCTGCAGCAGCGTCGCGCGCACGTCTTTCTTCAGCACCTTGCCCACCTTGGAGCGCGGCAGGTCGAGCCACACCTCGATCTGCTTGGGCGCCTTCACGCTGCCTATGCGCGACTTGGCGAAGGCCTTGATCTCTTCCACGTCGACCTGCCGCCCGGCATGCAGCTGAAGCACGGCCACCACGCGCTCGCCCCACTTCTCGTCGGGCAGGCCGACCACCGCGCTGTCCTGCACGTCCGGGTGCTGCATCAGCGCCTGCTCCACCTCGGCGGAGTAGACGTTGAAGCCGCCGGAGATGATCATGTCCTTCGCGCGGTCGACGATGTACAGGTAGCCGTCGGCATCGAGGTAGCCGATGTCGCCCGTGTGGTGCCAGCCGAAGCGGCTCGCTTCCTCGGTGGCGCGCGGGTCCTTGTAGTAGCCCTGCATCACGAGCGAGCCGCGCACCACGATCTCTCCGCTCTCGCCGGCGGGCAGCAAAGCGCCGTCGCCGTTCATCACGCCCACCTGCACCAGCGGGCCGGGCCGGCCGGCCGATGAAAGCCGATGGCGCGCAACGGTGCCGTCGGCATTGAAGTGCTCGCGCGGCGACATCATCGAGATCATCATCGGCGCCTCGGTCTGGCCGAAGAGCTGCGCCATGACGGGGCCGATCTTGTGCAGCGCCTCCTCGAGCCGCGCGGCCGACATGGGCGCGGCCCCGTACCAGAAGCATTGCAGCGAATCGAGCTGCGCCGAGGCGAGCTGCGGATGCTGCAGCAGCATGTAGATGAGCGTGGGCGGCAGGAAGGTGTGGGTGATCTGGTGCGACTCGATGAGCCCGAGGAACTCGCCCAGGTCGGGCCTGGGCATGATCACCACCCGCCCGCCGAGCGCCATCACCGGCAGGCACAGCACGCCGGCCGCATGCGTGAGCGGCGCAAGCGCCAGGTAGGCGGGCCGGCCTTCGAAGGGATAGCCCATGAGCGTCAGCGCCGACATCGCCTCGAGGTTGCGGCCCGACAGCATCACGCCCTTGGGCTGACCGGTGGTGCCGCCGGTGCCGGCGATCATGGCCACGTCGTCGGGCGGCGCGATGTCGATGGGCGAGTCGTCCAGCCCTTCGAGCCAGTCTTCCAGCGAGGGCGCGATGGGCTGCCGCCCGTCGAGGCAGACCAGCGCCCGCAGCTTGGGCAACTGCGGGCGCATCTGGCCGACCATGTCGGCGTAGTTGCCGTGGAAGAGCAGGCACGTGCAGTCGAACGCGTCGAGCACGAAGGCGTTCTCGCTCGCCTCGTTGCGCGGGTTGACCGGGCACCACACGCAGCCCGCGCGCGAGATGCCGAAGACCGTGGCGAAAGCCGTCGCGTCGTTGCTCGAGAGCACGGCCACCTTGTCCCCCGGCCGCACGCCGGCGCGCTGCAGGCCGCGCGCCACGCGCCAGCTGATGCGCTGCACCTGGGCATAGCTCAGGTCGGTGGCGCCCAGGGTCAGGCACGACGCATGGGCACCCAGCTGGGCGCCCTTGTCGAGGTAGTCGACGAGGCGCATGGCGTCAGCCCAGCCGCGTGAGCGCGGGCTCCTGCACCAGCCCGAAGCTGCGCAGCGCACCCAGCAACTCGCGATGCCCGAAGGCCTGGCAACCCGAGGCGAAGCCGGCCCGCCTGGGCGGCTGCTGCAGCAGCGAGGCGGCGGCATAGGCCTGCAGCAAGCCGGTCTGCTTGTAGTTGCAGTTGCCGAAGATCACGCAGTGCACACGGCCCAGCGGGCCGGAGGCATGCACAGAATCGACGGACTTGTTGATGCGCGGGTTCTCGCGCGGGGGCATGGTGTTCATCACGCCCGCCGCCGTCTTGGCCAGCGCGGCATAGCGGTCTTCGTCGTTCATGCCCTCGGTGGCCTTGAGCGCGGCGGCGACGATCTGCGGCACGCCCTGCATCAGCGCCTTGTTGAAGACGCCGCCGAGCACCTTCACGTTGGCCACGCGCGGATCGCGCTTGAACCACACCGGGTGCGACGTGCCGCCCCACGGCAATGCCAGCGCCGCCTCGTGCTGGCCCGGAATCGACAGGTGGTACAGGCCGGCGTCGGGTTGCCATTCGACGTACTCGTTCTGCTCCAGGTAGTAGGCCTTGGACGTGGCCGCATTGACCAGGATGGTCTGGGTCGACGCGATGGTCGGGCTGCCGCCCCAGAACACGGCGATGTCCAGCGTGTCGAGCCCCGGCGTCTCCAGGCACAGTTGCGCCGCGATCTCGCCGGTGGTGTACATCTGCGCCAGGCCCGGCGAGAGCAGCAGGCCGGCCTTGGCGAACTTGTCGCCCCATTCGCGCTCGAGCGTGATGAGCCAGTCCTGCTCGCCGGTGGTGTCGGTGTAGTGGCATCCGGCGGCCAGGCAGGCCTCGACGACCTCGGGGCCGAACTTGGCGAAAGGCCCCACCGTGTTGAGCACCACCGATGCGCCGGTGAAGAGCTCGGTGAGCGCGCCCACCGAATGCGCCACCTCCACCACCTCGTAGTTCGCGGTCTCGATGCCGGGCACGTTGGACTTCATCGCCGCTTCCACCTTCTGCGCGCTGCGGCCCGCTGCAACGAAGGGAATGTTGTACTCGCGCAGGTACTCGCAGATCAGTCGGCCGGTGTAGCCGGAGGCGCCGTAGACGACGACGGGTTTGTTCTTGCTGCTGCTCATGTTGTGTCTCCTTGATGCCGTGTGCTCACATGCCCATGCCGCCGTCCACCGCGAGGCCGGCGCCGGTGATGAACCGGGCTGCGTCGCTGCAGAGGAAGACCACCACGTCGGCCATGTCGCCGACCTCCCCCAGCCGCCCGAGCGGCGTCTGGCCGACCACGTCGCCCACGGCCGCTTCCACGCTGGGCGCGAGCCCCGCGGCCACGATGTCGTTGGCGAGCTTCATGCCCATGTCGGTGGGCACCAGCCCCGGGTAGATGCAGTTCACGCGCACGCCATAGCCCAGCTTGCCGGACTCCATGGCGGCCACGCGCGTGGCGCGGTCGACCGCCGACTTGGTGGCCGAGTAGCCGGCGATGGCCGGGAACGCGATGGTGGCCGCGACCGACGCGATGTTGACCACCGCCCCGCCGCCGCCCGCGCTGCCTCCGGGGCGCATCGCGCGGAACGCGTGCTTCATGCCGAGCAGCGTGCCGGCCACGTTGACGTCGAGCATGCGGCGCAGGTCGTCGCCGTCGACATCGATCACCAGTGAGGTGATCTCGATGCCCGCGTTGTTGACGAGGATGTCGAAGCCGCCGAGCTCCTTCACCGTGGTCTCGGTGGCCGAGGCCCAGTCGCCGTCCTTCGTGACGTCGAGCGGAACGAAGCCCACTTTCGCGCCTGAAGAAGAAAGCCGGGTGGCGGTCTCCCGCCCGAGGTCGGCGAGCACGTCGCCGATCATCACGGACGCACCGGCCGTCGCCAGCGCTTCGGCAATGCTCGCGCCAATGCCGCGCGCGCCGCCCGTCACGAGCGCACGGCGCCCTTTCAAGTCGAACTTGGCCATCACTTGTCTCCTGTGGATATGTTTGTGAGATGGAGCGGCCATGCTAGAAATCGACTTGACACGTGTCAAGGATTTATTTGACGAGTGTCAAGAATCCATAGAATGAACATGCGTGACATGCCGGATGCGGGTTCTCCCGCTTGCGTGCTATGGTTTGCAATCAACACGGATACAGGGGGCCGGCATGCAAGCGGTCCGTTTTGAAATGACGACAGAACAACGCTCAACAAAGAAGCAAGCGGAGCGCGTGCCCAAGGCACGGATCGACAAGTTCTCGGAGCGGCGTGCGGAACTGGGCGAGGCCGCGCTCACCACATTGGCCGCGCTGGGCTACGCGCGCACCAGCCTGCGGGAGATCGCGCAGAACTCCGAGTTCTCGCACGGCGTGCTGCACTACTACTTCAGCGACAAGATCGACCTGATCATCTGCAGCGTCAAGCAGTACAAGGCGCGCTGCGTCACCCGCTACGACCATGCGGTCGACAGCGCGAACACCTGCGACGAGCTGATGGAAGGCTTCCTGCAGAGCCTGGCCGACACGCTGCGCGACGAAGGCCATGTGCACCGCCTCTGGTACGACCTGCGTTCGCAGGCCCTGTTCGAGGAAGCGTTCCGCTCCGACGTCGTGCAGATCGACAAGAGCCTGGAAGACATGATCTGGCGCATCATGAGCCGCTTTGCCGAGCTGTCCGGCGAAGACCCCGGCTTGACGCCTTCGGCCACCTACGCGCTGTTCGACGGGCTGTTCCAGCAGGCGCTGCTCAAGCATCTTTCGGGCGACGCCGGCGCGGTGGCCGCGATGCAGGCCGACGTGCGGCAGTCGATCGTGCGGCTGTTCTCGCTGCAGGCCAAGCCCGCGCCGGCAGCACGCAAGCGCGCTCAACGCGTGTAAGCGATGCGATCGCACGTGCGATCATCATTTTCAGGACCTCACGTGCGCCTTCGCGTCTTCCGTACATGCCTCCCTTCAACACCGCCTACCGGCGGACCTTGCTCGCCGGCCGACTCACACTGGGCCTGATGACGCCCGTGGCCCGCGCCAACGGCGCCATGGCCGACCCCGAGGCGGAGCGCGAGGTTGCCGCCCTCGCCGACCGGCTCGGCTTTGCCGCGCTCTGGACGCGCGACGTGCCGGTGATGGTGCCGCAGGGCGAAGAAATATCGGTGCTCGACGAACCCTTCGTGTGGCTCGCGATGCTGGCCGGCGCCACGCGGCGCATCGCGCTCGGCACGGCCGCGGCGGTGCTGCCGCTGCGCCATCCGCTGCATGTGGCCAAGGCGGCGCTGTCGCTGAACCGGCTGTCCGGCGAGCGCTTCATCCTCGGCCTGGGCTCGGGCGACCGCGAGGCCGAATTCGCCATCTTCAGGCAAGACATCGCGCTGCGCGGCGACGCTTTCCGCGAGCGCTGGAACCTGGTGCGCTCGGCGCTCTCGCCCGATGAAGCCGGCCGCGCCGCGCTGCGCGAAGCCACCGGCGGCCACGACCTGATGGCGCCACCCGACGAACGCATCGGCATGCTGGTGGTGGGCTCGGCACGCCAGTCGCTGCAATGGACCGCCGCCAATGCCGACGGCTGGGCCACCTACCACCGCGACGAGGCACGCCAGCAGGGCCGCATCGGCCTGTGGCAGACCGCGCTGCGCGAGCGCGCGGACGGCGAGCCCAAGCCTTTCGTCCAGTCGCTGCAGATCGACCTGCTCGAAGACCCCGCCGCGCCGGCCGAGCCCATCGAGCTCGGCCTGCGCACAGGGCGCGACGCGCTGGTGGCCTATCTCGACCGCATGGAAGACGCCGGCGTGGCGCATGTGCTGATGAACGTGGTGCGCGGCCCCCGGCCCGCCACGGAGGTGGTCGAGGAACTGGGGCGCGAGGTGTTGCCGCGGCTGCAAGGCCACGCACGCACGCCGGCGGCCTGACCCGTGCAGAATCCGGCGCTTGCAGTTTCCGTGAACCCAAGGACACCACCCATGACCGATCTCTCGAGCTTCCCCATCACGAAAAAATGGCCCGCGCAGCACCCTGAACGGCTGCAGCTTTATTCGCTGCCCACGCCCAACGGCGTGAAGGCGTCGATCATGCTCGAGGAAACCGGCCTGCCCTACGAGCCGCACCTCGTGAGCTTCGAGACCAACGACCAGATGTCGCCGGAGTTCCTCTCGCTCAACCCGAACAACAAGATTCCCGCCATCCTCGACCCCGAAGGCCCGGGCGGCAAGCCGCTGGCGCTGTTCGAGTCGGGCGCGATCCTGGTGTACCTGGCCGAGAAGACCGGCAAGTTCATTCCGCAGGACGCCGCCGGCCGCTACCAGACCCTGCAGTGGGTGATGTTCCAGATGGGCGGCATCGGCCCGATGTTCGGCCAGCTCGGCTTCTTCAACAAGTTCGCCGGCAAGGACTACGAGGACAAGCGCCCGCGCGACCGCTACGTGGGCGAATCGAAGCGCCTGCTCGGTGTGCTCGACAAGCACCTCGCGAACCGCGAATGGATCATGGGCGACAGCTACACCATCGCCGACATCGCCACCTTCCCGTGGATCCGCAACCTCGTCGGCTTCTACGAGGCCGGCGAGCTGGTGGGTTTCAACGATTTCACGAACGTCGCTCGCGTGCTCGAAGCCTTCGTGGCGCGGCCCGCCGTCGTCAAGGGACTGGGCATTCCCAAGCGCGGCTGAACGGGCCGCGCTCATCGTCGCACTCATGTCACCAGCCGACGCCACCCTTCCCCTTCCTCCGGGCGAAATCCATCTCTGGTTCTGCCGCCACGGCGAATCCGGCGATCCGGCGCTGGAGGCGGCCTGCCGTGCGTTGCTGGAGCCTCATGAACTTGCGCGGACCGCGCGCTTCCACTTCCAGCGCGACCGGCATCGCCACCTGCTGACGCGGGTGCTGGTGCGCACGGTCCTGTCGCGCTATGCGCCGGTGCAGCCGCAGGACTGGCGCTTTGCCGAGGGCAGCTTCGGCCGCCCTTGCATCGCAGAGCCGATGACGCAGGCCGTCGACGGGCTGGATTTCAACCTGAGCCATACGGACGGGCTGATCGTGCTGGCGCTCGCGCGAAACCTCGAGATGGGCGTCGATGCCGAGAACCTCGCCCGCACGGCCTCTCTGGAGCTCGCCGACCACTTCTTCTCGCCGGCCGAGGCGAAGGCGCTGGCCGCGTTGCCGCCCACGCGGCGTGCGCATCGCTTCTTCGAGTTGTGGACCTTGAAGGAGAGCTACATCAAGGCGCGCGGAATGGGCCTGCAGATCCCGCTCGACAGCTTCGGCTTCGCGCTGGACGATGCCGACGACCGCATCGGATTCGCGCTGTGGGGTGACGCGCGCGGCGACAACGCACCGCATCGGCATTTCTGGCAACTGAGGCCCACGCCCGAGCACCTGGTTGCCGTCTGCGCCGCCACCGACGCAAGCGGCATGCGGATCGTGTGCCGCGACATCGCGCCTCTGCAATGGGAGAGGCCCCTCGACATACGGGCGGTGCGCAGCGGGGGATCGGCGGGCATCTAGAATTCCGCCCCTCTCCCCGATCCCGCACCCATGAACATCGTCGTCAACGAAGAACTCAAAGCCTACATCGACCCACTGACGCCGGAGGAGTACGAAGCGCTGGAACGCAGCATTCTGGCCGAAGGCTGCCGCGACGCGCTGGTGCTGTGGGGCGACGTGCTGGTCGACGGCCACAACCGCTACGGCATCTGCCAGAAGCACGGCCTGCCGTTCCAGACCGTGCAGAACACGCGCTTCAAGAGCATCGACGACGTGCATCTGTGGATGATCGACCAGCACCTGGGCCGGCGCAGCATTTCCGATTTCCTGCGCGGCGTGCTCGCCTTGCGCAAGAAGGACATCGTGGATCAGCAACGCGCCCGCATGGCCTCGGCCACCCCGGCGCCGGCGGGAGATGCGCCGTTCGACGTCGATCCGCCGGCCGACACCGGCGCCGTGGAAGGCGCCGTGCCCCTGCCGCCGCCCGCGCCGCTGAACAGCCGCGAGGCCATTGCCAGGGCCGCGCGGCTGAGCAGCAGCCAGGTCGTGATGATCGAGAAAATCCAGAAGCAGGCCGCGCCTGAACTGGTGGCGGCCGTGAAGTTGGGCGTGATTTCCATCAACACCGCCGCGGCAGTGGCCACGTTGCCAGCCGAAGAACAGGTGTCCGCAGCGAATGCGGGCAAGGACGAACTCAAGCAGGCGGCCAAGCGCGTGCGCGAGTCGAAGAAGAAACCGCGTGAGGAGCCCGCTGAAACCGCGGCCGGCGACGATGGAACGTCCTCCGACGCGGACACGGTGCAGCTGCTGAAGGAGCGCGTCCTGCAGCTGACTGCGGAGAACGACGCCCTGCGCAAGCAAGTGGCCGAGCTGCAGACGCGGCTCGGCCACTAAGTGCTTTTAGCGAGCGGTCAGCTTACAGCTGGATTTCGGTGATCTTCGCGCCAGACAGCGAGACGCCGGCTTCCAGGCCAACGTTGGTCATCACGAAGCCCACGACCGGTTGGCGCAGGGTATTGGTGTCGACGCTGCCGTTGGCACCGATGGTTGCAACGGCCACGGTGGCGTCGGCGCCGGCCGTCCAGCCCTTGCTGTTGCGGAACTTGTCCAGGGCAGCCTGCGTGGTGAACACGTAGACCACCGCCTTCGACTGCGCGCCGGCCTGGAAGCCCAGCGAGCCCGAGGTGGTGCTGTAGTACGACTGGGTGCGCCCGTTCACGCGCAGTGCGCCGCGGCCGTATTCGGCGCCCACGCCCATGCTGGCACCCACCACGGCGGGGAACACCAGCACGCCGCTCGAACGCGCGACCAGCTCGCGGGAGCCCTTCACGGAGTCATACAGCTTGGACAGCGAGGCATCGACCTGCGCGTCGATCGAAGTGCGCGACGACGTGCTGCTGGCCTGATCCTGCGGCTTCGTGGTGGTGCAACCGACAAACGCGATGCTGGCCAGGGCGACAGCAGACGAAACGGCAAGCGTGCGGAGATTCAGGGTGTTCATAGCGTCTTCCTTTGGAAAAACATGGTTCGGCGAAGAAATCTCTGCCTCCCTCGGCAGATGAGCCATGCTAAATCCGCAAAACCGGGGCAAATGGCGCTTGAGGAATCCGCCTACGCGAAGACACGGTGTCGGTGAACGAATCCGGTGCTCGGCGCAACAACTTCGTCCGTAATGTTGTGTTTTTATTTGCAACAGGTGTTATATTTTTATCGTCACACATATTGATACAACCCTTTCCTGCGAGCCTGAGTTGCATCCAAACCGGCATATCCGCCCCATGCTGACGCCCTCCGTCGAGGCGCATCGCAGTCACGCATACCTGCCATGACGAGCGCCGCCACTCCCGCGATCAAGGGCCAGCGCGCCTTGCTGAGCTTCAGCGTCGAGGGGTTGCCGCCCCGCGAAGAGCTGCTTCTCAAGTCCCTGGTCCGCCTGCTGGACCACCGCACCCACCAGCACTGGGCCTGGAAGGCCGGCCAGGCCGACCTCCGGGTGGTGGGCGGGCAAGCCAGCGCAGAAGCCGACGATCCGGCGCCGGCCGTGCCGGTACTGGCCATCGGCCAGCCTGACCCGCAGCGCGGCGGCCATTTCCTGGCGCTGCCGCTGCATGCCGACGAGTTGGAGAACACGCTCAACCGGCTCGGCGCGATGGTCGTCCACGCACGCGGCCTCGGGATCGCGGCGCCCGACTCCCTCATTGCCGACGACGAGGAATTCCGCCTGCTGCGCTGGCCGCCCGCCGCCTTGCTGGAGACGCCCGCGCGCGTTCGCCTGGCCACCCTCATGACCGGCCGGCCGACCTCCCTGCTGCTGCTGCGGCAGCGCTCGGGCCTCGCGCCGCAGGACTGCCTCGATTTCCTCGCCGACCTGCGGCGCTCCGAGTTGCTCGAAAGCGCCCGCCAGCCCGCGCCCGCCGCCGCCAGGCCGCCGGACGCGCTTTCCACGCCGTCCGCGCCCGATTCGGTTCTGCCGCTCGACAGCCGTCCGCAGGCCCTGGCGCGCGACCCCGTGCAACCCGGCCTGCTGGCGCGCATCCGCAGCCGCCTCGGCCTGCTGACGACCGGGCACAAATGACTGTCGAACACAAGATACTCTTCACCGGCACCATGGGCGCCGGCAAGACCAGCGCCATCGGTGCCGTGAGCGAGATACCCCCGGTCAGCACCGACGTGCGCAACAGCGACACCTCGGTGGCCAAGGCCACCACCACGGTCGGCCTGGACTACGGCGAACTCACGCTCGACAACGGCGAGAAGCTGCGCCTGTACGGCACGCCCGGCCAGATGCGCTTCGACTTCATGTGGCGCATCCTGGCGCGCGGCGCGCTCGGCCTGGTGATCCTGGTGGACAACAGCCGCCCCGATCCGCTGGCCGACCTGGACGTCTACCTCGACGGCTTTGCCGAACTCATCGCCAGGACTGCCTGCGTGGTCGCCGTGGGCCGCATGGAAGCCCACCCCCAGCCCGACATCGACGCCTATGCGCAGCGGATGGAATCCCGGGGCGTGCTCTGCCCCGTGCTGCCGGCCAACGTCACCGACGCACGGCAGGTGGTCGAGCTGCTGGAGTTGCTACTGCTGCAACTCGAAACCTGAGCCGCGTCCTTCACCCTCGAGTCCTCATGCAAATAACGCCAAGAATCAAGCTCGCCGCCGAAGCCGCCATCGACACGCTGATGCGCGAGATCAAGGGCGTGAAAGCGGTCGTGATCTCGACCGAGGACGGCCTGGAACTGGCCGCGCGCGTGGAGAACACCGCGCAGGTGGCCCGCCTCTCGGCAATTGCCAGCTCTCTGGCGGCGCTGGGCGCGGTGGCGGGCGAGGAAAGCAACCTCGGCGCCTGCGACAACGTGACCATCGAAGCGACCCACGGCCACATCCTGATGCTGCAGGCGCGCCACCCGGAGATCACCCTCATCGTGAGCGTCGTCACGGGCAAGGACGCGATCATCGGCCAGGTCCTCTACTTCGCGAAGCAGGCAACGCTGTCGCTGCAGCAGGCCTGAGGGCCCGCCTCGGCCGCACCGGTTCGACTCCGGCAGCCGCCCACCTCTTCGCCCGGGTGGCTGCCGACTTTCAGGGGCGAGGTACTAGGAAAGATTCCGATGGCAAATATCAAGCAATCCATGGACGACCTGATGACCTGCGACGGCGCGCTGTGCGCGGCACTGGTCGACTCCAGCAGCGGCATGATCCTGGGCCAGATCGGCTCGGGCGTCGACCTGGAAGTGGCGGCGGCGGGCAACACCGAAGTGGTCCGCGCCAAGCTGCGCACCATGCGCGACCTGGGCCTGAACGACGTCATCGAGGACATCCTCATCACCCTGGGCAGGCAGTACCACATCATCCGGCCGATGCAGAAGAAGGAAGGCCTGTTCGTCTACCTCGTGCTCGACAAAGCCAAGTCGAACCTCGCGCTGGCCCGCCGCAAGACGCTGGACGTGGAGCAGAACCTGGCCGTCTGAGCGCGGGGCGCATGCGCCGAACAGCGCAATGTTCGCGCAATGCTGATTCATAGCATCGCAGGTCTGGCACGGGCGGCTCGCTGCAGCCGCCCGACATCCGGCATCCGACCCGACCCTGCGAACTCCGATGACATCCGATCCTGCAAGGCCGCCGCGCTATTCAGCAGCGGGCGGCTCCCCGAGCCAGTCGAACACCGCCGCGCCGCGAGCGCGATCCCCGTCCATCCCCGGGTCCGCGCCCGGGTCCAACCAAGTCACGCGGCGCCTTGAACTGCTCGACGCGCTGCGCGGCTTCGCACTGCTCGGGGTGCCGCTGCTCGACGCGAGGTCGATCACCCTCTTCGCGCTGCTCTTCGGCGCCTTCCTCGCAATGCAGTCCGGCGGCACGCGGCCCTGCAAACTGCGCATGCCGGTGCTGCAGCAGTCGGTGGCGCGCCGGCGCTTCTGGGCCCGACTGTTGCGCGC
>PJUB01000075.1_pt1 | contig 82281 bp, 73 predicted proteins | sample 1512141 | NCBI WGS metagenome assembly PJUB01 (sample SAMN08177677, study PRJNA422409) | Soil metagenome, whole genome shotgun sequencing project. | isolation source: Soil enriched on filter paper: alkali lignin treatment | place: USA: Madison | collected 2015-01-15
CGCAGCGCGGCATCGGCGCGTTCATGGTCGGTGCCCACGCCCTGTTGCAGTGCGACGGGCTGGTCACCTGGAACGACGCCTTCTACCGCGATTACTTCAAGGGCCTGCGGCTGGTCGTGCCGCAGGCCTGAATCCCCGTTTCTTTTCCCGTACCCAAGTCCGGAGTTGTCCATGTTGGAAGCTTACCGCCACCACGTCGCCGAGCGCGCCGCCCTCGGCATCCCGCCGCTGCCGCTCACCGCGCAGCAGACCGCGGAGGTCATCGAACTGCTGAAGAACCCGCCGGCCGGCGAGGAGCAGTTCCTGGTCGAGCTGATCAGCCATCGCGTGCCGGCCGGCGTGGACGATGCGGCCAAGGTCAAGGCGTCCTACCTGGCCGCGCTGGCCTTCGGCAGCGAGGCCAACCCCCTGATCAGCCGGCAGCGCGCCACCGAGCTGCTGGGCACCATGCTGGGCGGCTACAACGTCGCGCCGCTTATCGAACTGCTTGACGATGCGGCGGTCGGCACCATCGCCGCCGATGCGCTGAAGAACACCCTGCTGGTGTTCGACGCGTTCCATGACGTGGAAGCCAAGGCCCGGGCCGGCAACGCCAATGCGCGCGCCGTGCTGCAGAGCTGGGCCGACGCGGAGTGGTTCACCTCCAAGCCGGAAGTGCCGCAGAGCCTGACCATCACCGTGTTCAAGGTCCCGGGCGAGACCAATACCGACGACCTGTCGCCGGCGCCGGATGCCACCACGCGGCCGGACATCCCGATGCACGCCCTGGCGATGCTGAAGAACAAGCGCAGCGATGCGCCGTTCGTGCCGGAGGAAGACGGCAAGCGCGGCCCGATCCAGGAGATCCTGTCGCTCAAGGACAAGGGCCACCTGGTCGCCTATGTGGGCGACGTGGTCGGCACCGGCTCCAGCCGCAAGTCCGCGACCAACAGCGTGCTGTGGTGGACCGGCGACGACATCCCGTACATCCCCAACAAGCGCGCCGGTGGCGTGTGCCTGGGCGGCAAGATCGCCCCGATCTTCTACAACACCATGGAAGACGCCGGCGCGCTGCCGATCGAGCTGGACGTGGGCCACATGGCCCATGGCGACGTCGTCGAGCTGCGCCCGTACGAGGGCAAGGCACTGAAGGACGGTGCGGTGATCGCCGAGTTCCAGGTCAAGTCCGAGGTGCTGTTCGACGAGGTGCGCGCCGGTGGCCGCATCCCGCTGATCATCGGCCGCGGCCTGACCGCCAAGGCGCGCGAGTCGCTGGGCCTGCCGGCCTCGACCCTGTTCCGCCTGCCGCAGCAGCCGACCGACTCCGGCCGTGGCTTCTCGCTGGCGCAGAAGATGGTCGGCCGCGCCTGTGGCTTGCCGGAAGGCCAGGGCGTGCGCCCGGGCACCTACTGCGAGCCGAAGATGACCTCGGTCGGCTCCCAGGACACCACCGGCCCGATGACCCGCGACGAGCTGAAGGACCTGGCCTGCCTGGGCTTCTCGGCCGACCTGGTGATGCAGTCGTTCTGCCACACCGCGGCCTACCCCAAGCCGGTGGACGTCAAGACCCACCACACCCTGCCGGAGTTCATCTCCACCCGTGGCGGCATCTCGCTGCGTCCGGGCGACGGCGTGATCCACAGCTGGCTCAACCGCATGCTGCTGCCGGACACCGTCGGCACCGGCGGCGACTCGCACACCCGCTTCCCGGTGGGCATCTCGTTCCCGGCCGGCTCGGGCCTGGTCGCCTTCGCCGCCGCCACCGGCGTCATGCCGCTGGACATGCCCGAATCGGTGCTGGTGCGCTTCAAGGGCCAGATGCAGCCGGGCGTGACCCTGCGCGACCTGGTCAACGCGATCCCGTACTACGCCATCAAGGACGGCCTGCTGACCGTGGCCAAGGCCGGCAAGAAGAACATCTTCTCCGGCCGCATCCTGGAGATCGAAGGCCTGCCGCAGCTGAAGGTGGAGCAGGCGTTCGAGCTGTCCGACGCCTCGGCCGAGCGCTCCGCCGCCGGCTGCACCGTGCGCCTGGACAAGGAGCCGATCATCGAATACCTCACCAGCAACATCACGCTGCTGAAGTGGATGATCGCCGAGGGCTACCAGGACGCCCGCTCGCTTGCTCGCCGCATCGCCAAGATGGAGGAGTGGCTGGCCAACCCGCAGCTGCTGGAGCCGGATGCCGACGCCGAGTACGCGGCGGTCATCGAGATCGACCTGGCGCAGATCGTCGAGCCGATCGTCGCCTGCCCGAACGACCCGGACGACGTGAAGTCGCTGTCGGCCGTCGCCGGCACCGCGATCGACGAGGTGTTCATCGGTTCGTGCATGACCAACATCGGCCACTTCCGTGCCGCGGCCAAGCTGCTGGAAGGCAAGCGCGACATCCCGACCCGCCTGTGGGTCGCGCCGCCGACCAAGATGGACGCCTCGGAGCTGACCAAGGAAGGCGTGTACGGCACCTTCGGCACCGCCGGTGCGCGCATGGAGATGCCGGGCTGCTCGCTGTGCATGGGCAACCAGGCCCAGGTGCGCGAGGGCGCCACGGTGTTCTCCACCTCCACCCGCAACTTCCCCAACCGCCTGGGCCGCAACTCCAACGTGTTCCTGGGTTCGGCGGAGCTGGCGGCGATCTGCTCGCGCCTGGGCCGCATCCCGACCCGCGAGGAGTACCTGGCCGACATCGGCGTGATCAACGAGAACGGCTCGCAGATCTACCGCTACATGAACTTCGACCAGATCCAGGAATACCAGGAAGCGGCGGACACCGTCGCGGCCTGACCCCCCGCGCCCGCGGGTGATGCGGACCGACGCCCGGCACTGCCGGGCGTCGTCCGTTGCGGCCTTGCTCAGGCCTTGCGGATCATCTCCAGGATCAGCCGCTGCAGGGCGGGATCATCATCCAGGGTGCCGTGGGTGGCGGCCGTGGTGCTGCGGCCGGCGCTGCCATCCAGTGCCAGCTCGCTGGGCAGGCGGGTGATGTCGCTGGCAGGGCTAGCGACGGCCATCGTCAGCGCGCCCCACGGCAACGTGGCCCGGGCGGGCACCAGGTGGCGTTCCATGCCCAGCAGCGCGGTTTCGCCGCGGTCTTCCAGCGCCCGCGACACCAGGTAGAGCAGGGAGTGGCCGTACGGGCGGCTGGTCGGGTCGGCGCGCTCGGCCGCGTCGGTCAGGTGCGCGACCAGCAGGCGCGTGCCGGCCTTGAGCGCGGCCCTGCCCAGGGTGCGGTCGAACTCGTCGATGCGCACCGCCGGTGCGATCAGGCTGGCCGAGCGCAGGTCCAGGCCGGATGCCACGGCCATCGCCCCGAAATGCGCGTGCACGATCGCCCCGGCCGAATGCCCGACCAGGTGCCACCTGATCGATGGCAAGCCGTACCGGCGTGCGTTGGCGGCGTACAGGTCCAGCAGCTGGCGCACGCCGGAGTCGGGGTTGCTGCTGATCCGCTCCGCGTTCTGCTTCATCTCGTTCCACAGCGGCCGGCCCAGCGGTCGGGCCACCGCCTCGACCCGCTGGTTCCACCAGTCGCTCCAGCGCTCGCGCAGGCGGTCCAGCGCGCCGGCGGCCAGGCCGCGCTCGGGCGCGAGCCGGTCCTCCACCAGGTTGGAGAGGGTCTTGATCGCGCCGCTTTCCCACATCAGGAATACCGGAAAGATGCGCTGCTCGTAGAGCCGCGGGATCCATGCGCGCGCCGACTGCGCCGCCGATTCCTCGTCGCTGAGGCCGCCATGGGCGTAGACCGCCACGTCGACCACCCCGTTGGCGCCGATCTGCCAGCGGCGGCAGGCCTCGGCCAGATGGATGCGCAGCAGTGCCTCCACGTCCGACGGCTGGGTCCGGAACTGGCCGCGGCGGCTGAGCCGGCCGTTGTTCTCCATGTTGATGATGAACGGGCTGAGCTCGTGCGCCGCCAGGATCGGGTTGCGCGAGACCACCGCGCAGCGGCCGTCGGCGTCGGTGCGCAGGGAGGCGGCTTCGGAGATGGCCTCGTGCTCGGACGTCACCACGCCCAGCTGCGCCACCCAGCAGTCCATCGCGTTCTCCAGCCAGTCGCTGTAGCGCAGCACGGCCAGCCCGCCCTTGCCCCAGCGGGTGCCCCAGGAGTTGTGCACGATGAAACCGTCGCGGGTGTAGCCGACGATCGCGAACGCATGGCCGCTGGCCGGATGCCCGGACATGCGCCGGACCAGCGGCAGGTCGGCCGGATCCTCGGGCCGCGCCGAGGGCCTGCTGCCGAGCAGCTCCTCCCAGCCGGCGTGGGTCCAGGCGCTGGCGTAGACCGCGCCGACCTGGTCGATCGCCACGTGCAGGTCGCGCAGCGAGCGCGGGTCGATGCGGTAGTAGGCCCCCAGCGGACGCTTGAGCGCGTCGGTCCACCAGTCCTCGCAGGCGTCGCCGCTGGGTTCAGGCATTGCGCGCGCAGGCCACAACCGGGCACTGGAGGCGCCGTGCCGCAGCCAGCCCTTGAGGGCACCGCGCACGGACGAGCCGATGCCGCGGTCGCCCTCGCCATCGCCATCGTCCGGTTCGGCCCACTCGTCATAGCGGCGGGCCATGCTGTAGAGCATGTGCGGCGAGACCGCCTCGACGTGGCGGCCGGCGCGCACCAGCAGGTACTCGATGACCGTGGCCAGGGCGTAACCGGTGCACGCGCTTGAGTCGCCCTGGTCCAGGACCGGCCGCACATCGTTGGGATAGCGCACGTCGCGCGGCGCCGAAGCCACCGGCGGCTGGTACTCCCAGTCCCGCAGGTCCACGCTGTCCGGCCGCACGTTGAGTACGCGGTACGGCCGCCGGCGCTGGCGCGGCCGCAGCGTGGGCGGCTGGTCGTCCAGCGGTGCCGGTTCCGGCCGGCCGGGCGGCAGCCGCCGCGCACCTGTCGCGCGGGGCGTGCCTGCCGCGACGCCGGCATGGCGGGCGTAGGCCTCGGCCAGCTTGCGGTCGTAGGCGTTCTGCGCATAGCCGGGACCGTTGTAGAGCCGGGCGAAGCGCGCCCAGTCCCGGCGCCGCAGCGGCTGCAGCAGGGGCGACCCGGGGCGGGAGATCAGCGCGGCGAAGCTTTCCAGCTGGCCATTGGCGCCGGAGGACTGCACCTCGACGAAGGCACCGATGCTGTCAAAGCCACACAGCGCATAGTTGAATCCCATGATCTGGAACGCGCCCCAGCTGGCCGACTGCATCGCCGCGGTCGGGTCGAGGATGGCGGCCCGGTCCAGGCGCTTCCATTCCCCGGCCAGCGAGCCGGCGTACTGCTTCCGGTCCCAGCGGGGGTGGCTGAGGTTGGGGTGCGAGGTGCCATAGCGCCCGGCGGTGAGCCGGTGGAACACATGGCCCTCGAACAGGACCTTGGGGCGGCGGTCCGGCGGAGGCAGGAAGCCGCTGCCCGCCGACTCCACCTCGGCCACCGCGCGCAGGGTGGCAACTCCGACGTCGAGCCGCGCCGCCAGCCGGCTCCACATGTCCGGGGTGACCTCGCGCTCCAGTTCCGTCTGTTCCATCGCGATCCTCCCTCATGCGGCGGATGAGCTGCGTGCCACCGTACCGGATCGCGCAGGGGGCGTCAGGGGACGGCGGTCGCAGGATCACCCGGCAGGCGTACGTCCACCAGGCGCCAGCGCAGGCCCTGGCGATCTAGTACCCAGGTGCTGGCCTGGCCGGGCGCGTGCTCGACCGTCACCGTGGCCCGCGACAGGGAGACATAACGCAGGCGTGGGTCGTGCAAGGGCCGGGCGGGCTCCACCTCCCAGCCCTGGTCCGCGCCGGCATGGCGTCCGCTGGCCCGTTGCCACAGCACGTGGCCCTGCAGCAGCGCAGCCACGCCCTGCGGGGTGGCGGCGAGCTGGACGCCGGCCCCGGCAACCCCTGAAGCGGCCGCCAGGGCCATGGCGCCGAGCGGGTGGGAGGCGACGTCCGGGCCGGCGGCGCGCACCAGCCGGTCCTGCACCTGGGCGCGCAGGTTGGCCTGCAGCCGCGGGAAATCGACATGGCGGGCGAGGGCGGCGGTGTCGCGCTGTTCCAGTGCGCGGGAGATCCCGCGCACCGCCAGCCACGGACCGGCGGCCAGCCAGCCGGCCAGCAGCAGCAAGGCCGCGGCCGGCAGGAGTAGCCAACGCCAGGTGTGGGAGGAGCGGCTGCCCATGCTCAGAACTCCAGGTCCAGCCCGGCGCACAGGTAATCCACGAACGGCGCCAGCGCCGCCAGGTCGCCCTCGAGCGTGCGCAGCAGCCGCGGCCCGGTCATGGTGGCGTCGTCCAGCGGTCGCCACGCCACCCAGTTGCGGTGGCGCAGGTCGTCGATGAACTCGAAATCCGCGGGGAAACCGCGCGGGGGGCGCACCAGCATCTCTTCGTGGTCCAGCTCGAAGCGGCGGCGGAATGCCGGCCCGTGGGCGGCCCGGCGCCAGCCGCCGGGATTGTCGAAGATGAACTGGCGCACGCGGCGCTGGGTGCCGGTCTCCGGATGCCACAGGCCCGCGCCGACGAAGCTCCCCCCGGGTTGCAGCTGCACGTAGAACGAAGGTGCTGCCACCTCGCGCCGGCGCTCGTGGAACAGGCGCGCGCCCTGCCAGGTCTTGTACGGCGACTTGTCGTGCGAGTAGCGCGCGTCGCGGTGGATGCGGAACAGCGAGCCGCCAACCGGGCGCGGATCGGCGCGGAAGTGCGGGCTGATGGCGGTCATCGCCGGCTGCAGGTCGGCCACCAGTCGCAGGAACGGCTGGCGCACATGGTCCTCATAGTCGCCGCGGTGCGCCTGGAACCAGGCTTTCTCGTTGTGGCGGGCAATGCCCCGCAGGAAGCGCAGGCTGGCCTCGCTGAAGTAACTGCTCATAGCTGTTCCTGCAGGTGCCGGCCCCAGTGCTCGAGCTGGTCGAGCAGCACCTGGCGGCCGCCGTCACCGGCGTGCTGGACGCGCAGGGCGGCAATCTCGGCGTGGAAGGTGTCGAAGGTGTATTCGGACAGTCCGCTGTCGGACTGCAGCCTGCCCCTCCGGTAGCCGTCCCAGCGGGCGCGCTCCTCGGCGGAGAGCGAGCCGGGCCAGTTGCGGGCGCGATAGCGGAACAGCAACTCGGGCAGGCGGCCGTCGCGGAATTCGAACAGCCGCGTCGCCAGCTCCTGCGGCGTGGTGGCGCGCACCTGGTTGCACAGCCGCTTGTCGCCGTCGCCACAGAAGCCGGCGTACAGCGAGGCGTCGACGTCGACCTGCGCGGCGTCGCGCGCGCCGGCATAGACCTGGCGCGCCTTCTCTGCCAGTTCCGGTCCGTGTTCGCGCAGGCGCGCGGCCCGGGCCAGCAGCAGTTCCCGGTCCAGGCCCAGGCGCTGGAAGTCGGCCTCGCGCAGGTGCGCCCACGGCACCAGCATGGGCGAGCGGTTGAGGTGCACTTCCTTCAGCGGTACCCGCGCCACCCCGGGTGGAAGGTCGGCCGACGGGGTGTACAGCCGGTCGGCGATCCCGCCGGGATCCTGTTCCAGCAGGGCGTCCACGTCGCCGTCCAGGTCGAACACGATCACCCGGTTGGAAATGGACGGATGCACCGCCAGCGGCAGCACCACCGCCGCGCACAGGCGGCTGGCCGGATAGCGCTGGGACACGTGCAGCACCGGCTGCATGGCGAAGGTGTCCAGCAGGCTGGCGGCGTGGCGCTTGTCGCGCAGCCGCAGGGCGTAGTCCCACAGCCGCGGCTGGTGCTGGCGCAGCAGCCGTGCCAGGCCGAGGGTGGCGTACACGTCCGACAGCGCTTCGTGGGCGTCGCCTTGGCGCACGTCGTTGGCCACGGCCAGGTGTTCGAGCCTGAACGAGGTGGCCCCGTCCTCACGGGTGGGCCAGTTGATGCCCTCCGGCCGCAGCGCATGGGCCAGGCGCAGCACGTCCAGCAGGTCCCAGCGCGAGTTGCCGCCACGCCACTCGCGCTCGTAGGGGTCGAAGAAGTTGCGGAACAGGCTGTGGCGGATGAACTCGTCGTCGAAGCGCAGCGAGTTGTAGCCCAGGGTGCAGGTGCCCGGTCGTGCCATCTCCTCGACGATGCGCGCCACCGCCTCGGCTTCGGGCAGGCCCTCGCGCAGGGCCTGTTGCGGGGTGATGCCGGTGATCAGGGTGGCGGTGGGCGAGGGCAGCAGGTCGTCGGCCGGCTGCACGAACAGGCTGACCGGGGCTTCGAGCTGGCGCAGCTCCAGGTCGGTGCGCACGGCGGCGAACTGGGCGATCCGGCTGCGCCGCGGATCGGCACCGAACGTTTCCAGGTCGTAGAACAGGAAGCTGTCGCTCATGCGGGTATTGGACGTGGCGTGGCCGCGCGCGGCAAGCCCGGCAGGCTGCGGCGGCCGCAGGTGTTCAGGCAGCGTCGTCCAGCACCGGCAGTTCGGCCGCGATGCGCCGCGCCAGGGCGTCCCAGTCGATCGCCGACAGGTCGGCGTGGCCGGCGGTGGCATCGACCAGGATCCGGCGCTGCACCTGGCTGCGCGCGTGGGCCACCGCGTACGGCACACGCATGAAGGTGACCATGATGTAGTGCGGCACGAAGCGGTCCGGATGCCGGGCGTGGAGCGCCTGCTCGAGTTCACGCTGCAGCAGGAACTCCGGATCGCCGACCCGGTCGCGCATCTCGACGTAGTTCTCCAGCGCCATGGCCTGGATCGCCGCGGCATTGGGCTTGCGCTCGGCCTCGAACGCGGCGAAGGCCGACGCGAGGCTGGTGTGCCGGTCCAGCGCCCCGGCCAGGGCCACGCAGTCCTCGAACGCGCAGTTCATGCCCTGGCCGTGGAACGGCACCATCGCGTGGGCGGCATCGCCCAGCACCAGGGCGCGCCCGTCCAGGTGCCACTGGTCCAGGTACAGCGTGCCCAGCAGCCCGGGCGGGTGGTTCTCCCAGTCGCGCGCCAGGTCCGGGATCAGGGGCAGCGCATCGGGGAAGTCGCGCTCGAACAGGGCGCGCACCTCCGAGCCGCTGCGCACGCTGGCAAAGCACGGGTCGCCGCTGCCCGCCGCCGCCTGGTTGGGCAGGAACAGGGTGACGGTGAACGTGCGCTCGTCGTTGGGCAGGGCGATGCACATGTAGCGGCCGCGCGGCCAGATATGCAGCGCATGCGGCTCGATCATGAAGCCCCCGTCCGCTGCGGGCGGGATGGTCAGTTCCTTGTACGAATGGTCCAGGAACTCGGTGCGCTCGCCGATCCCGGACTTGCGCACCATTTCGGCACGCAGTGCCGATCCGGCGCCATCGGTGCCGATCAGGGTCTGGAAACGGATGTCGTGCGGCTGGTCGTCGCGGTCGTCGATCAGGCGCGCGTAGCCGGCGTCGAAATCGACCGTGTGCAGTCGGCGGTGGAAATGCACGGTGGCGCCGGCGCGCTCGGCCGCTTCGAGCAGGGTCATGTTGAGGTCGGCGCGGTGCACCGACCAGATCACTTCCGAATCATCGCGTCCGTAGCGCTGCAGCGTGGTGGTGCCGTCGCGCGCGTGCACCATCCGCCCGCGCATCATCACCGCCTGGCGCATCACCGCCTCTTCCACGCCGGCCACCCGCAGGGCGTGGCGGCCGCGTTCGGCCAGGGCCAGGTTGATCGAGCGGCCGGACTCGTATCCCTTGATGCGCGGATCCCCGCGCCGCTCGTGGATGGTGACCTGCCAGCCGCGCTGGGACAGCAGGACGGCCAGCAGCGATCCGGCAAGCCCGGCGCCGATCAGGGTCAGTTCGCGTTGGGTCTGGGCGTTCAATCCATTCGTCCGGCATCCGGCGGGATGCAGTTGCCGTCGCCGGCGTCAGGGAGTCGGGATGCCCGTGCCGGGAAGCACCGTGGCGACGGGGAAAAATGCGCGCCGCAGGACACGACGCCCGGCGGCTCAGGCCGCACGCCAGCGCTCCACTTCCTCCACCAGCGCCAGCACTTCGGCGTAGCGGTTGTAGAGCGGGGCCGGTGCGATCCGGATCACGTCCGGCTCGCGCCAGTCACCGAGGATGCCGTGCGCGCGCAGGTGTTCGAACAGGGCACGTCCGCTTGCGCGCCCGGCGAGCACGCGCAGCGACAGCTGGGCACCACGCTGCGCCGGATCGGCGGGGGTGAGGATTTGCAAGGTGTCGGCGAGCCGCTCGCGGATGAGGTGTTCCAGCAGGCCGGTGATCCGCAGCGACTTGGCCCGCAGCGCCGGCATGCCACCGGCGCGCGCGAACTGCTCGAGCGAGGCGCGCAGCGGCGCCAGTGCCAGCACCGGGGGATTGGACAGCTGCCAACCCTCGGCGCCGGCAGCCGGCACGAATTCCGGGGCCATCCGGAAGCGGGTGGCAGACTCATGGCCCCACCACCCGGCCATGCGCGGCAATCCGGCCGCCGCATGGCGCTCGTGGACGAAGCAACCGGCCACCGCGCCGGGCCCGGCGTTGATGTACTTGTAATGGCACCACACCGCGAAGTCGGCGCCATCGTCATGCAGCGCAAGCGGCAGGTTGCCGGCTGCGTGGGCCAGGTCGAAGCCGGCCACCGCGCCCTGCGCATGTGCCAGGGCGGTGATCCGCGCCAGGTCGAACGCCTGCCCGGTGCGGTACTGGACGCCTGGCCACAGGACAAGGGCCAGCCGCGGCCCCTGCGCGGCGATCGCTTGCTCGATCGCGGCCATGGAAATGGTTCCGCACGGGCCATCGGGCTCGAGCTCGACCAGGCACTGCGCCGGATCCAGCCCGTGCAGGCGCAGTTGCGATTCGACCGCGTGGCGGTCCGAGGGGAAGGCGCCGGCTTCCATCAGTACCCGGCAGCGCGATCCCACCGGACGGAAGAAGCTGGCCAGCATCAGGTGCAGGTTCACCGTCAGCGTGTTCATGGCCACGACTTCCAGCGGGCGTGCGCCCACCAGTTGCGCCAGCCCCTCGCGCACCAGCCCGTGGTATTCCATCCACGCCGTGGGCCCGCTGAAGTGGCCCTCGACCGCCTCCGAGGCCCACTTGTCCAGCACTTCCAGCACGTGGTCCCTTGCCAGACGTGGCTGCAGTCCCAGCGAATTGCCGACGAAGTACGCCTGTTCGCCATCTCCGTGGCGCGGCAGCAGGAACTCGTCGCGGAAGCCGCGCAGCGGGTCGTGCGCATCCAGTGCCGCGACGTGATCGTTGATGGTGGTCATTCCGGCGCCTCGCCGGCCGCGCGCGGCGCGACGGGCCGTGGCGGGTGCACGTGCCCGCACTGGTCGCAGGTACGCAGCTGTTCGGACGCGAAGAAGCGCTCGAATACCGGGGGAAAGTCGTTCTCGATGTCCTGCAGCTCGAAGAACTCGTGGTGCAGCCGGTGGTTGCAGCGGTCGCAGTACCACATCAGGCCGTCGCGCTCGTGCGCCAGCCGCCTGCGCTCGATCACCAGGCCGACGCCGCCGGCGGGGCGCTGGGGGGAGTGCGGTACGCCGCCCGGCAGCAGGAAGGTCTCGCCGGCGCGGATGGTGATCTCGCGCAGCGAGCCCGGCCCGCCCTCGGCTCGTTCCTGCACCCGCAGCACCATCTCGCCTTCCAGCTGGTAGAACCATTCCGGCCCCTCGTCCCAGTGGAAGTCACTGCGCGCATTCGGGCCGCCAACCACCATGACGATGAAGTCCCCGTCATGCAGGCACTTGTTGCCCACAGGCGGCCGCAGCAGGTGGCGGTTCTCCTCGACCCAGGCCTGCAGGTTGATCGGTGCGGCAAACATGGCGGTGGCCTTGCGAAAGGGGGGTCAGCGCAGCTCGCGGTCCTGCTTGATGCGCTCCAGGGCCAGTGCGTACTTCGGCTCCAGGTCGGCGATCCGGTCGATATCCATGCCCAGGTGGTGCACCCGGCCATCGCGCAGGCTGTAGACCCAGCCGTGCACCGTCAGGTCCTGCCCGCGCTCCCAGGCATCGCGCACGACGTGGGTCTTGCACACGTGCGACACCTGCTCCAGCACGTTGAGCTCGCACAGCCGCGCTAGCTGCACCTCGTTGTCGCCCAGCGCCGCCAGGCACTCGGCGTGCTGCTCTGCGACATCGGAGACGTGCCGGATCCAGTGGTCGACCAGGCCCAGCCGCTGGCGGGTCAGCGCGGCGTTGACGCCGCCGCAGCCGTAGTGGCCCACCACCAGGATGTGCTTGACCTTCAGCACCTCCACCGCGAACTGGATCACCGACAGGCAGTTGAGGTCGGTATGGACCACCACGTTGGCGACGTTGCGATGGACGAACACCTCGCCCGGTGCCATGTCGATGATCTGGTTGGCCGGCACGCGCGAGTCCGAACACCCGATCCACAGGTATTCCGGGGCCTGCTGGCTGGAAAGGCGGGAGAAGAACCCCGGATCCTCGGCGCGCACGCGCTCGGACCAGGCATGGTTGCGTCGGATCAGCTCATGGAGGTCTTGGCTCATGGGCGCATTATCCCCGACTGGGCGCCGGCGCGAAACGTGGAGGCCGGCCTCAGCTTCCGCGCCTGGCGAGGCGTTCGGCCATCAGCGTGGCCATTTCGGCGGCGGCTGCGCCCTGCAAGCCGAGCAGTCCATCTATCACGCCCTGCACATTCGCCTGCGGATGGTTCTGGTTGAGCTTGAACTTCAGTTCCACCGTCTCGACTTCCAAGCGGAACCCGATGATCCCGCGCAGCTGGCCGCGTTCACGCGGATCGGCTGGATCGTAGGCCCATTCACCACCGACGCCGGGTTCGAACCGCTCGCCGAGGCGGGAGACGATCGACGCCAGCGCCGGTTCCTCCTGCAATGGGGCCAGGGTGCCGTGCAGGTGCGCGACCGCGTAGTTCCAGGTGGGTACGCGCGCGGCTTCGGCCTTGTCCGGGTACCACCCCGGGCTCACGTAATGGTGCGGGCCGTGCACGATCACCAGGGCCGGGCCCGCATGCCCGGCCTGCGGATTGGCGCGCGCCCAGTGGCCCTCGAGGGTGACCCGGCCGCCGTCGCGTGCAGCGAGCACCGGCAGGTGGGTCACGCAGGGAAGGCCGCCGGGTCCTGGCGTCAGCAGGGTGACGAACGGATCGCGCGCCAGCAGCCAGTCGAGCCCCGCAAGGTCGGCCTCGGCGAACGCGCGGGGCGTGTACATCTCAGGCGTGGCGACCGAGGTTCAGGGTCATGTGCGGCACGAGCTGCTCGTCGCTGCCGGCCCGTGGCGGGGCGACCTCGTCCAGCGAGAATCCGCGCTCCAGCGCATCATCCTCGTCGAGTCCGTCGAACTCGACGAAGCCCGCGTCCATCAGCATGGCGCGGGCGGTATCCACGCTGTCGTACGCGTGCACAGCGCCATCGTGGTCGAGCACCTCGGCGGTGCCTGCCTCGCGCTCGCGCAGGCGGGCCCAGTGCAGGGTGCGGCCGAGGGTGGCCAGCCACCAGCTTTCTTGGTTCATGGCATTGCCTCCGCGGCCAGCCAGAGCAGGGCGGCCAGCGAAAGGCCGGCCAGGATGGTGATCAGCGCGATGCGCGCCGGGGTGGCCAGGCCGCTCAGCGAGCGGTCGCCGGTGCTGCGGTACCCGCCGGTCAGCAGCCAGCGCAGCGCGGCCGGGGCGAGGAAGGCGCCCGGGCCGAAGTCCGCGGCGGTGCCGGCATGGCGGTCGCGGATGTGCACCAGGGTGAGCGGCCAGAAGATCACGAAGGCGGTCGCGCCGGCGATGGCCACGCCGACGAAGCACAGGGCCAGGAACAGGATCACCGGCTCAGAACTCCGCGCTGCCCGGTGCGCGCGGGTAGGCGATGGCATCGCGGATGTTGGACAGGCCGCAGACGTAGACCACCAGCCGCTCGAAGCCCAGCCCGAAGCCCGCGTGCGGCACTCCGCCATAGCGGCGGAAATCCCGGTACCACTGGTAATGCTCCGGGTCCAGGCCGAACTGGGCCATGCGCGCATCCAGCACGTCCAGGCGCTCCTCGCGCTGGCTGCCGCCGATGATCTCGCCGATGCCCGGCGCCAGCACGTCCATCGCCGCCACGGTCTTGCCGTCGTCGTTCAGGCGCATGTAGAACGCCTTGATGTGCTCGGGGTAGTTCATCACCACCACCGGCCGGCCGACATGCTCCTCGGTGAGCCAGCGTTCGTGCTCGGTCTGCAGGTCCAGGCCCCACTCGACCGGGAAGTCGAACTTCCTGCCCGAGGCCTGCAGCAGTCGGATCGCCTCGCCGTAGTCGATGCGCTCGAACGGTGCGTTGATGAAGCCTTCAAGGCGGGTGACGGCATCCTTCTGCACGCGCTCGGCGATGAAGGCCATGTCGTCGGCGCGCTCGGCCAGCACGGTGCGGAACAGGTACTTGAGGAAATCCTCGGCCAGGTCCGCGTCTGCGGCGAGGTCCGCGAAGGCGATCTCCGGCTCGATCATCCAGAACTCGGCCAGGTGCCGGGTGGTGTGGGAGTTCTCGGCGCGGAAGGTGGGTCCGAACGTGTAGACCTTGCTCAGGGCCAGGGCATAGGCCTCGACGTTGAGCTGGCCGGACACGGTCAGGAAGGTTTCCTTGCCGAAGAAGTCGCGCGAGAAATCGACCTCGCCTTCCCGGGTCCGCGGCAGGTTTGCCAGGTCCAGGGTCGAGACCCGGAACATCTGGCCAGCGCCCTCTGCGTCGGACGTGGTGATGATCGGCGTGCTGATCCAGTAGAAGCCGCGCTCGTGGAAGAAGCGGTGCACGGCCTGGGCCAGGCAGTGGCGGATGCGGGTGACCGCCCCGAACAGGTTGGTGCGCGGCCGCAGGTGGGCGAACTCGCGCAGGTATTCCAGCGAATGCTGCTTGGGCTGCATCGGGTAGGTGAGCGGATCCTCGACCCAGCCGACGACCTCGATCGCGCTGGCCTGGATCTCGAAGCTCTGGCCCTGGCCCTGGGAGGCCACCAGGGTGCCGGTGGCGATCACCGAACAACCGGTGGTCAGGTGTTTCACCTCGGACTCGTAGTTGTCCAGGCCGGCCGGGGCCACGACCTGGATCGGCGCGAAGCAAGAGCCGTCGCTTACGTTGACGAAGCTCAGCCCGGCCTTGGAGTCGCGCCGGGTGCGCACCCAGCCGCGGACCGTGACCTCGCCGCCGGCGGCAACCTTGCCCGCGAGCGCATGTTCGACGCTGACCACCGTCATGGCTTGAATCCTTGTGTCATGGAGCCCATCTGCAAGGGCCGGAGTGTAGCGGTTGCGCGAGGTGGCAGGCGAGGGCGCCGGCACCCCGCGACCCTGTGCGTTCCACCGCCCGCTGGGGGGTGGACGCGGCTCCCGCCTATAATGACGTCGCAGCTTCCCGGAGGTTCCCCATGGCCATCACCCTCACCCCCGTCGCGTTGGAGCGCGTACAGCGGTTCCTGCAGCGCGACCCGCAGGCCTTGGGCCTGCGCTTCGGCGTGGAGCGCACCGGCTGTTCCGGCTGGGGCCACGTCGCGGACCTGGCCCGCGACCGCCGCGATGGCGACGCCGTGTTCGAGCAGGACGGCGTGCGCATCTTCGTCGACCCCGCCAGCCTGCCGCTGGTGGATGGCACCGAGATCGATTTCGCCCGCCAGGGCCTGGGCGAGGGGTTCGTGTTCCGCAACCCCAATGCCAAGGCCGAGTGCGGCTGCGGCGAGAGCTTCACCACCGGCCAGGCCTGAGCCGGCGGGGGCCATTGCGCCCGGGCCGCCTGGATTGCACCCAAGTCCCTGAACAGGCATAATTTCCGGCTTCCTGCGCTGGCCAAGGCGCCGGAAGACCTTGCCCCACCGCGCCCGTGCCGGTCGACGGGGGGCTGCCAGGCCCGCAAGGGCCGCATCCACAGGGAAACCACAATGCGTCATTACGAAGTCGTGTTCCTGGTCCATCCGGACCAGAGCGAGCAGGTGCCGGCGATGATCGAGCGCTACAAGTCGCTGATCGAGAACGCCGGTGGCTCGATCCACCGCCTGGAAGACTGGGGCCGCCGCCAGCTGGCCTACCCGATCCAGAACCTGGTCAAGGCCCACTACGTGCTGTTCAACGCCGAAGTCGGCCAGGCCGCGATCGACGAGCTGGTCGAGACCTTCCGCTTCAACGACGCGATCTTGCGCCACCTGGTCATCCGTCGCGACGGCCCGGACACCGAGCAGTCGCTGATCATGAAGAGCAAGGACGAGAAGGGCGACAAGCCCGAGCGTGGCGAGCGCCGCCGCCGTGACGAGGAAGGCGAGGGCGGCAACGCCGCCGCTGCTGAAACCGACGGCGACAACGCCGACGCCGCCGCCTAAGGAGCACACCCATGTCCAAGTTCTTCCGTCGCCGCAAGTTCTGCAAGTTCACCGCCGAGGGTGTCAAGGAGATCGACTACAAGGATCTCAACACCCTGCGCCAGTACCTGACCGAGAACGGCAAGATCGTTCCCAGCCGCGTGACCGGCACCAAGTCGCGCTACCAGCGCCAGCTGTCGACCGCGATCAAGCGCGCCCGCTTCCTGGCCCTGATCCCGTACACCGACAACCACGACATCTGATCGGTGTCGCCCGTGGCGGCCGCGCCTGCCGGCGTTGGCCGCCCGCAGGGCGTCCCGGGCCAGTCGCTGGCAGTCCATCCCATACCGTCCGATCCGGACAGCACGCGTTGCGGTGCCCCGCGCACCGCTAACGGATAGAGGAGCAACACCATGGAACTGATCCTTCTGCAGAAGGTCACCAACCTCGGCAACCTCGGTGACAAGGTCACCGTCAAGCCGGGCTATGGCCGCAACTACCTGGTCCCGCAGGGCAAGGCCGCGCCGGCCACCGCCGCCAACCTGGCCGAGTTCGAGGCCAAGCGCGCCGACTACGAAGCCAAGGCCAAGGCGCAGCTGGACGACGCCCAGGGCCGCCTGGCCAAGCTGGAAGGCGCCAGCGTCACGGTGAAGGCCAATGCCTCCACCGAGGGCAAGCTGTACGGCTCGGTCGGCCCGCGCGACATCGCCGAGGCGTTCACCGCGGCCGGCCTGCCGGTGGAGAAGAGCGAAGTGATCATGGGCGAAGGCCCGATCCGCCACGTCGGCGAGTTCGAGGTGCAGCTCGCGCTGCACGCGGACATCGAGACCACCGTCAAGGTCGTGGTCGAGCCGGAAGCCTGATCGGCGCCGCCGCAGGAATCCACGAAGGGCGCCGCAAGGCGCCCTTCGTCTTTTGCGGCGTCGCAGCTGGCGCGATGTCCACCTGTTATGCACAGGGTTATCAAATGACGGGTGAGGGCCTGCCGCATACGATGGGCCGTTGCTCCGCCTGATCCATCCGGCCTGGCGCCTTTGGCGCGGGCCCACCCGAGGAATCTCCCCGAATGTCCGCACGCCCCGGCTTCCGCAAAGACCGCGACCGCGACCGTGACCGCGATGGCGGCGATGCGCGCATCGAGCAGCTCCGCGTCCCCCCGCATTCGGTCGAGGCCGAGCAGGCGGTGCTGGGCGGACTGATGCTGGCGCCCGAGTCCTACGACTCCGTGGGCGACGTGCTGGTGGAGAAGGACTTCTACCGGCGCGACCACCAGCTGATCTACCGGGCCATCCGCGAGCTGGCGGAGAAGAGCCAGCCATTCGACGCGGTGACCCTCGGCGAGTGGTTCGACTCGCAGGGCTACTCCGAGCAGATCGGCGGCGGTGCCTACCTGGTGGAGCTGGCCACCACCACGCCCTCGGCGGCCAACATCCGCGCCTACGCCGAGATCGTCCGCGACAAGGCGGTGCTGCGCCAGCTGATCGAGGTCGGAACCGAGATCATCAACAACGGCTTCCAGCCGGAGGGCCGCGACAGTGCCGAGCTGCTGGCCCGCGCCGAACAGGAGGTGTTCGCCATCGCCGAAGCCGGTGCACGCGGCCGCACCGATTTCACCGGCCTCAACACCGCGCTTCGCGATGCGTTCGAGGTGCTGCAGAAGCGTTTCGAGAGCGGCGGCAACATCACCGGCCTGCCCACCGGCTACAACGAGTTCGACAACATGACCGCCGGCCTGCAGCCGACGGACCTGATCATCCTCGCCGCGCGCCCGGCGATGGGCAAGACCACCTTCGCGCTCAACATCGCCGAGTACGCCGCGATCAAGTCGAAGAAGGCGGTGGCGGTGTTCTCGATGGAAATGTCGGCCGCGCAGCTGGCATTGCGCCTGATCTCCTCCAACGGCCGGGTCAATGCGCAGCGCCTGCGCACCGGCCAGCTGGAAGACGAGGACTGGAGCCGGGTGACCAGCGCCATCCGCATGCTCAAGGAAACGAAGATCTTCATCGACGACACCCCGGCGCTGTCGCCGGACGTGCTGCGCTCCAAGTGCCGGCGCCTCAAGCGCGAGCATGGCCTGGGCCTGGTGGTGATCGACTACCTGCAGCTGATGCAGGTACCGGGCAACAACGAGAACCGTGCCACCGAGATCTCCGAGATCAGCCGTTCGCTCAAGGCCCTGGCCAAGGAACTCAACGTGCCGGTGATGGCCCTGTCCCAGCTCAACCGCTCGCTGGAGACGCGTACCGACAAACGCCCGGTGATGGCCGACCTGCGCGAATCCGGCGCCATCGAGCAGGACGCGGACATCATCCTGTTCATCTACCGCGACGAGTATTACAACAAGGAAAACTCGCCGGACAAGGGTCTCGCGGAGGTCATCATCGGCAAGCACCGAAGCGGCCCGACCGGTGCGGTCAAGCTGCGGTTCTTTGGCGAATACACCCGTTTCGACAACCTGGCCAACGACGCGGTCGGGTCGTTCGAATAGGCAACCTGCGGGGCACGGGCCGCCATCCCCCGTTCACGCAGGCCGCATTAGCATCCGTGGCGCAGCGGCGCAGGCCGCGTCCCGCAGACAAGGAGCTCCCTCATGAAGATCCGCAAGCAGACCCTGGCACTGCTCGGTACCGCCTCCCTGGTCGCCATGGTGGCAGTCGGCTGCCAGACCACCGACCCCTACACCGGCCAGCAGCAGATGAACCGCACCAGCCGCAATGCGCTGATCGGCGCGGGCATCGGCGTGGCCGCCGGCCTGCTGACCGGCGACAGCGCGGTCGAGCGCCGCCAGCACGCCCTGATCGGCGCGGGCGTCGGTGGCCTTGCCGGCGGCGCCGTCGGCACCTACCAGGACCGCCAGCAGGCCGCGCTGCGTGACAAGTTGCAGGGCACCGGCGTGAGCGTGACCCGCAACGGCGACAACATCACCCTCAACATGCCGGGCAACGTCACCTTCGGCTTCAACAGCGCCAACCTGGATCCGCAGTTCTATCCAGTGCTGAGCAGCGTCGCGCAGGTGCTCAAGGAGTACGACAAGACGGTGGTGGAGGTCGCCGGCCACACCGACAGCGTCGGCGGCGACGAGGTCAACCAGCGCCTGTCCGAGCAGCGGGCCAACGCGGTCACCCAGTACCTGGTGTCGCAGAACATCAACCCGCAGCGCTTCATCACCGTCGGCGCAGGCAAGCGTTATCCGATCGCCAGCAACGACACCGAGGCGGGCCGCGCGGCCAATCGCCGTGTCGAGATCACCCTGGTGCCGGTGCGTTCCTGACCCGGCGCCGGAACCGCGATGAAGGGGCCGCTCGCGCGGCCCCTTTTTTTTGCACTGCCGCTGCGAAGTCAGCCGACCACTTCCTCCAGGATGCGCTTGCCCTCGCGCACTTCCTCGCCGGCCTGGAGCTGTGCGGCCGCCGCGGCCTCCATGGGGCACCGCGAGGGGCAGTGGACCATCATGTAGTCGGCATTGGAACTGAGCCGCTCGACCAGGAAGTCGACGAACGCGCGGACCTTCGGCGACATCACCCGTCCGCGCGGGAAGACCGCGTTGAAATCTACTTCCGGTCCGGTCCAGCCGGCCAGCACGCGACGCAGCGCGCCTTCCTCTACGTAGGGCTTGGCGGCCACGTCGGTGGCCAGCGTCAACCCCTCGCCGTGCAGTACCGCGCCCAGCAGCGCGGACGGGTCGTTGGCCACCATCAGGGGGTTGATCGGGAAGTCGGCCGTGCCGCCGTTGCCATCGGTCAGCGGCCAGGTGATGCGCGAAGGGTGCGAGTGGTAGTGCTTGCGCACGGCAAGGATCCGGTGGTGCTGCAACTCGTCGGGATGTAGCGGCTCGCCGTGGCGGCTGATGTAGTCCGGGCTGCCGAACACCTGGGTGCGGAACCCGGCCAGGCGCCGCGCGACCAGGGTGGAGTCGGGCAAGGTGCCGACGCGCAAGGCCACGTCGATCTCGCTGCCGATCAGGTCCACCGGATCGTTGCTCATGTGCATGTCCAGGCGCAGCTCCGGGTATTGCGCATGGAAGGCCCCCAGCAGCGGCGAGATCCAGGCGATGCCGATCGAGTAGGGCACGGTGAAGCGCAGCCATCCGCGCGGGCCGCCCTGCAGCTGGCCGACCGCACCCTCGGCCTCCTCCAGCTCCTGGGCGATGCGCTGGCAGTGCTCGAAATACACGTTGCCAGCCTCCGTCAGGCCGAGGCGGCGCGTGGTCCGGTGCAGGAGCTGCGCACCGAGGCGCGTCTCCAGCTCCTGGACCTTGCGGCTGACGGTGGTCTTGGGAAGGCCGAGCGTCCTGGCTGCGGCGATGAAACTGCCCTGCTCGACCACCTTCACGAAAACGAGGGTGTCGTTGAGATCGTAGGCCATGGGGATGTCCTGCAGGAGGGGGAGTGCAGGTGATTGGACCTGGCACGGGACGATTATTCCCTTTAATCGGGACTAATCAAGTCCTTGTTCGAGGCGTAACTTCGCCTTCCGTTCCCGCCGATGGAGGGCTGCCATGTTGTTCCGGCGCCTGATGACCCTGCTGTTCCCACGCACGACCCCGAGCCACCACAGCGCCTTGCAGCTTCCAAGGCTCGGCGAAAGCCGGCCGCACGGGCATTTCCGCGAGTTCACCGCGCCCCGTCGTCTGCAGCGTGGAGGGATCCCGTCGCGTCGCGCCGGCACGGTGGCGAATGGGCATCTGGATGGGATTATCCCGATGTCGGGAGAAAAAATCCCATGAGCGGGATTCTGGCTCCCGAGGTGCTGGTACTTGGCGCGGGCGGACGGGTCGGCACCGGCGTGGTGGCCGCGCTGCTGGAGGCCGGCAGCGCGGTGCTGGCCGTCGGCCGTGACGCCTCGCGCCTGCAGGCGCTGGCGGCCCTCCATCCGGACGAGCCGGGGCTGGAGCTGATGGTGGGATCGGTCGCCGACGACGATGCCGCCCGCTCGCTGGCGCGGCGCGTGGCCCGCAGGCCGCGCCCGCTGCGTGCGGTGGTGGATGCGGTCGCCGCCGTGCGCCGCCCGTCCCGCCTGCTCGGCCAGCCGCTGCCGCTGATGGCCACGGCCCTGGAGCAGGACGTGCTGCCGCACCTGGCCGCCGCACGCCACCTCCTCCCCCTGCTCAGGCGCGCGGGCGGTGACCGCTACGTGCTGGCCGGCGGACCGGATGCGCGCGCCGGCTGGGCCGGCTATGGCCATGCCTCGGTCGCGGTGGCCGCCACGCGCATGCTTGTCCAGGTCCTGCACGAGGAGGCACTGCCATTAGGTGTCCGCGTGCAGATGCTCTCCATCGATGCGCCCGTGTGGACCGCCGAGAACACCGCGCGCGCCTGTCCTGGCTGGCACAGCGCGCTGGGCGTCGGACGGGCGGTGGTCTCGCTGCTGTCCACCCGCAGTCCCGATGCCCGTGCGGTGGTCACCTACGCGCCCGCCGCCGGCGCCCAACCCGGCGCGCTGATGTCACGCGATTTCGCCGCGGTGCTGGCGGCGGTATCCGGCACCCCGGGCGCCGGCCGCCCGGCCTAGCCCACCACGCTGCCGACCTCCGGCGACCCATTTCCGTCAATACCTTCCCCTCCCACAAGGACCTACCCATGAACCGCACGACCCCCAGGATCCGTCCCCGCGTGCCGCAGCGGAGGCTGCTGGCACTTGGCGCAACTGGCGCGCTGGCGCTCACCGTGCTGGCCGGCTGCTCCGGACAGGCCGCAGAGCAGGGCCCGCCGCCACCGCAGGTCGGCGTCGCCGAGGTGCCGGTGCGCACGGTGCAGCAGTGGGACGAATTCAGCGGCCGGATCGAGGCCGTGGAGAGCGTGGAGCTGCGGCCGCGCGTCTCCGGCTACATCGAGCAGGTGAACTATCGCGAAGGCCAGGAAGTGAAGAAGGGCGACGTGCTGTTCACCATCGACGGACGCAGTTACCGCGCCGCGCTGGCACAGGCGGAGGCCGCGCTGGCGCGGGCCCGCGCCCAGGCCGGCGTGTCCCGCAGCGAAGCCGAGCGCGCACGCCGGCTGTCCGAGGAGCAGGCGATCTCGGTGGAGACCTGGGAGCAGCGCCGCGCGCTGGCGCAGCAGGCCCAGGCCGACCTGGCCGCGGCACAGGCCGCGGTGGATGCCGCACGGCTGGACCTGGAGTGGACCCGGGTGCGCTCGCCGATCGACGGCCGGGCCGGCCGGGCCCTGGTGACCGCGGGCAACCTGGTCGGCGCAGGCGACGCGGCCAGTGTGCTGACCACCGTGGTGTCCCTGGACAAGGTGCACGTGCATTTCGATGCCGACGAGCGCAGCTTCCTGCGTTATGCGGGCCTTGCGCGCAACGGCCAGCGCGCCAGCGAGCGCGACGGCACCCTGCCGGTGCAGGTGGCACTGGCCGACGAGGATGGTTTCCCGCACGAGGGACGGATCGACTTCCTCGACAACCAGGTCGACCGGGGTACCGGCACCATCCGCGCCCGCGCGGTGCTGGACAACGCTGAGCGCCGCTTCACCCCGGGCCTGTATGCGCGTGTGCGGCTGCCGGGCAGCGGCCGGTTCGAGGCGGTACTGGTCGACGACAAGGCGGTGCTGACCGACCAGGACCGCAAGTACGTGTACGTGGTCGACGGCGAGGGCAGGGCCCAGCGCCGCGACATCGTGGCCGGTCGCACCGCCGAGGGCCTGCGCATCGTCGAGCGCGGGCTGAAGGCCGGCGACCGGGTCATCGTCACCGGCGTGCAGAAGGTCTTCTTCCCCGGCATGCCGGTGCAGGCGCAGGCGCAGGCCATGGGCAAGCCCGCGCCAGTTCCGGCCCTGGCCGCACGATGAACTGATCGCCGCCGCGCTCCACGCGGCCGTTCCAGGTGCCCGTCCTCCCATGCTTCCCCTCCCCGGCGGGGAGGGCGGGCCCCCTTTTTTCCGGAATCCAGGAAACCTCCCATGGACTTCTCGCGCTTCTTCATCGACAGGCCGATCTTCGCGGCGGTGCTGTCCATCGTGATCTTCGCCGCAGGCCTGATCTCGATCCCCCTGCTGCCGATCGGCGAGTACCCGGACGTGGTCCCGCCGTCGGTGGTGGTCCGCACCGTCTACCCCGGTGCCAATCCCAAGGTCATCTCCGAGACCGTGGCCACTCCGCTGGAGGAGGCCATCAACGGCGTGGAGGACATGATGTACATGAAGTCCGTCGCCGGCTCCGATGGCGTGCTGCAGCTGACGGTGACCTTCCGCCCGGGTACCGATCCGGACGAGGCCGCGGTGCGCGTCCAGAACCGCGTCGCCCAGGCGCAGGCGCGCCTGCCCGAGGACGTGCGCCGCCAGGGCATCACCACGCAGAAGCAGTCGCCGGTGTTCCTGATGGTGGTGCACCTGACCTCGACCGATGGCGTCTACGACTCGCTGTACCTGCGCAACTACATGCGCCTGCACGTCAAGGACGAACTGGCCAAGATCCCCGGCGTGGGCGAGGCGCAGCTGTTCGGTGGCGGCGACTACGCCATGCGCCTGTGGCTGGACCCGGACAAGGTGGCCGCCCGTGGCATGACCGCCGGCGACGTGCTGCGCGCGGTACGCGAGCAGAACGTGCAGGTCTCGGCCGGCCAGCTGGGGGCCGAGCCGATGCCGGGCGGCAGCGACTTCCTGTTGCCGATCAATGCGAAGGGCCGGCTTGAAAGCGTGGAGGAGTTCGGCGGCATCGTGCTCAAGAGCGGTACGGACGGGCAGGTGGTGCGCCTGGCGGACGTGGCGCGGATCGAACTGGCGGCGGGCGACTACACCCTGCGCGCACGCCTGGACGGCAAGAACGCCGCGGCCATCGGCATCTTCCAGGCACCCGGTGCCAATGCCCTGGAGATCCGCGATGCGGTGGTCGCGAAGATGGCGGAGGTCCGCCAGACCCTGCCGCCGGGCGTGGAGATCCAGTCGGTGTACGACACGACCATCTTCGTGCGCGACTCGATCCGGTCGGTGATCACCACGCTGCTGGAAGCCACCGTGCTGGTGGTGCTGGTGGTGATCCTGTTCCTGCAGACCTGGCGGGCATCCATCATCCCGCTGCTGGCGGTGCCGGTGTCGGTGGTGGGCACCTTCGCGGTGCTGCACCTGCTGGGCTATTCGATCAACACCCTGACCCTGTTCGGACTGGTGCTGGCGATCGGCATCGTGGTCGATGACGCCATCGTCGTGGTGGAGAACGTCGAACGCCATATCGAGGCCGGCGCCTCGCCGCTGGAGGCCGCGCACCTGGCCATGCGCGAGGTGTCCGGGCCGATCATCGCCATCGCCCTGGTGCTGTGCGCGGTATTCGTACCGATGGCCTTCCTCAGTGGCGTGACCGGCCAGTTCTACAAGCAGTTCGCGGTGACCATCGCCATCTCCACCGTGATCTCGGCGGTCAATTCGCTGACTCTGTCCCCGGCGCTGGCGGCCAAGCTGCTGCGCCCGCACGACGCCGCGCCGGACCGTGCCACGCGGATCATCGACCGCCTGGCCGGCTGGGCGTTCAGGCCCTTCAACCGCTTCTTCCGGCGGAGCTCGGGCCGCTATGAAGGAGCGGTGTCGCGGGCACTGGGCCGCCGCGGCGCGGTGTTCGCCGTGTATGCGCTGCTGCTGGTCGGCGCCGGTGTCATGTTCAAGGCCGTGCCCTCCGGGTTCATCCCGGTGCAGGACAAGCTGTACATCATCGCCGGTGTCAAGATGCCCGAGGGCGCCTCGATCGAGCGCACCGACGCGGTGATGAAGCGCATGGCCGCCATCGCCGCCGAAGTCGAGGGCGTGGAACACGAGGTCGCGTTTCCCGGGCTGAACCCGCTGCAGTTCACCAACACCCCGAACAACGGCGTGGTGTTCTTCAGCCTCAAACCGTTCTCCGACCGCAAGGCCAGCGCCGAGGCGATCACCGCCGAACTCAACCAGCGTTTCTCCGAGATCCAAGAGGGCTTCACTTTTGCGTTCATGCCCCCGGCGATCCAAGGGCTGGGCAACGGCTCGGGCTGGTCGCTGTTCGTCGAGGACCGCACCCGGCTGGGCTACGGCGAGCTGCAGAACGCGGTGCAGGCTTTCCAGGGCGCGGCGGCGCAGACCGCCGGCATGGGCTTCCCGATCTCCAGCTACCAGGCCAACGTGCCGCAGCTCGATGCCGAGGTGGACCGTGTCCAGGCCAAGGCCCAGGGCGTCCCGCTGACCGAGCTGTTCGAGACCCTGCAGACCTACCTCGGGTCGGCCTACGTCAACGACTTCAACATGTTCGGCCGGACCTGGCAGGTGATCGCCCAGGCCGACGCCCCGTTCCGCGACGAGGTCGGCGACATCGCCAACCTGCGCACGCGCAATTCCGCCGGGCAGATGGTGCCGGTGGGCTCGATGGTCGACATCCGCCAGACCTACGGACCGGACCCGGTCATCCGCTTCAACGGCTACCCGGCCGCGGACCTGATGGGCGATGCCGACCCGCGGGTGCTGTCCTCCGGCCAGGCCATGGCCCGGGTCACCGAGCTGGCGCAGCAGGTGCTGCCCCCGGGCATGGCCATCGACTGGAGCGACCTCAGCTACCAGCAGGCCACCCAGGGCAGGGCCGCGCTGGTGGTGTTCCCGCTGGCGGTGGTGCTGGCCTTCCTGGTGCTGGCGGCGCTGTACGAGAGCTGGACCCTGCCGCTGGCGGTGATCCTGATCGTGCCGATGACGTTGCTGTCGGCCCTGCTCGGAGTGTGGCTGACCGGCGGGGACAACAACGTGTTCGTGCAGGTCGGGCTGGTGGTGCTGATGGGCCTGGCGTGCAAGAACGCGATCCTGATCGTCGAGTTCGCCCGCGAACTGGAGCTGCAGGGCAAGGGCATCGTCGAAGCCGCGCTGGAGGCCTGCCGCCTGCGCCTGCGGCCGATCATCATGACCTCCGTGGCGTTCATCGCCGGCACCGTCCCGCTGGTGCTGTCGCACGGGGCCGGCGCGGAGGTGCGCTCGGTGACCGGCATCACCGTGTTCGCGGGAATGATCGGCGTGACCCTGTTCGGCCTGTTCCTGACGCCCGTGTTCTACGTGGCGCTGCGCTCGCTGGCCAACCGCCCGCTGGTCTCGCACGCGCCGGCGGCGCCCGCCGCGGCGGTCGATGCCTGAGTTCCCGCGTGCGGTGGCGCCCGGCCGCGCGGCCAGGGCTCACCGTGCGCTCCACCGGGCGGCCGCAGCGCCGCCCGACCTTCCTCCCTCCTGCAGGACATACCCATGAACGCGACTTCCCGTATCGCCCTGGTCACCGGTGCCACCCGCGGCATCGGCCTGGAAACCGTCCGCCAGCTCGCACAGGCCGGCGTACACACCCTGCTCGCCGGCCGCGACCGCCAGCGTGCGGTAGAGGCGGCCTCACAGCTGCAGGCCAGCGGCCTGGCGGTCGAGGCGCTCGAGCTCGATGTGCTCGACGGCCGGAGCATCGCCCGCGCGGTGGAAGAGGTCGGCCAACGCCATGGCCGGCTGGACATCCTGGTCAACAACGCCGGCATCCTGCGCGACCAGTTCGGCATCAAGCCGTCCGAGCAGTCCGTCGAAACCTGGCGCGCGACCTTCGACACCAACCTGTTCGCGGTGGTTGAGGTCACCCGTGCGTTCCTGCCGCTGCTGCTGGCCTCGCCGGCGGGACGCATCGTCAACGTCTCCAGCATCCTCGGATCGCTCACGCTGCACGGCGACCCGGCTTCGCCGATCTACGACTTCAAGGTGCCGGCCTACAACGTCTCCAAGAGCGCGCTTAACGCGTGGACGGTGCAACTGGCATGGGAGTTGCGCGACGGCCCGGCACGGGTCAACGCCATCCATCCGGGTTACGTGCGCACCGACATGAACCAGGGCGAAGGCGAACTGGACGTGGCCCAGGGCGCGCTTACCAGCGTCCGCCTGGCCTTGGCCGGCGACGACGCGCCGAACGGCCACTTCTTCCATCTGGGGGAGGAGCTGCCATGGTGATCCGGACGCTGGTGGCAGCCATGGCCACCGCCCTGCTGGCGGCCTGCGCGGTCGGCCCGGACTATCGCGCGCCGGTGCCGCCCGACGTCCACCTGGGCAACGCCACCGGGGAGGCGCTCGCCCCGGGGCAGCCGGTGGGGCAGTGGTGGGAAGGGTTCGACGATCCGGTGCTTGCGCAGTTGGTGGCCGACGCGCTGCTGGCCAGTCCCGACCTGCGTCTGGCGATGACCCGGGTCCAGGCGGCGCGGGCGGTGTTCAGCGAGCGGCGCCTGGATCCCTGGCCGCACGCCGGGATCGCCGCCACCGGTGAGCGCACCGGCCAGCCGGACGCGGCCGGTGGTGGCATCTCCGAGGCCTACAGCCTGGGCTTCGACGCTGGCTGGGAGCTGGACCTGTTCGGCCGCCTGCACCGGGGCGCGGAAGCCGCCAGGGCGGACCTGGGCGCCGAACAGGCCGGCCTGCGCGATGCCCAGGTCAGCATCGCTGCCGAGGTGGCCCGCAACTATTTCCTGCTGCGGGGCACCCAGAAGCGCATCGAGGTGGCCGAGCGCACCTTGCGCAACCTCGATCAGACCCAGCGCCTGACCGAGACCCGCCGGGAGCTGGGCGCCGGCAGCGCGCTGGACGTGCAGAGCAGCCGGGCGCGGCTCAAGGCGATCGAGGCCGACCTGCCGCTGCTGAGGTCCCTGGAGACCGCGGCACGCTACCGCCTGGCCGTGCTGCAGGGACTGAACCCCGGGGCGCTGGACGCGATGCTCGCCCCACGCCCGACTCCGGCCCTCGCACGGCCGTTGCCGCTGGGCAATACCCGCGACCTGTTGCGCAACCGCGCCGACGTGCGTGCGGCCGAGCGCCGCCTGGCCGCCGCCACCGCGCGGGTCGGCGTCGCCACCGCGGACCTGTTCCCGCGCATCAGCATCCGCGGCTTCGCCGGGTTCCTGTCCGGCGACGCCTCGGCGCTGGTGGCGGGCCGCAACCAGGCCTGGTCGGTGGCCCCGGCGATCAGCTGGGCAGCGCTGGACATGGGCAGCGTGCGTGCCCGCCTGCGTGCCAGCGAGGCCGGTGCCGACGCGGCAGCCGTGCAGTACGAACAGGCGGTGCTGGCCGCCCTGGAGGAAGCGGAGAACGCGCTGCAGGACTACGCCCGCCGCCAGGAACGGCTGCGGATCGTGATCGACCAGGCAGCTGCGGCCCGGGAGGCGGAGCGGCTGGCGCAGATCGGCTACCGGGAGGGCGGGACGGATTTCCTGGCCCTGCTCGATGCGCAGCGCGCGCAGCTGGCCGCCGACGACGCACTGGCCGAGGCCGAAGCCGCGGTGAACATCGCCGCGGTGATGGTCTACAAGGCACTGGGCGGTGCCGGCGCGGCGGACGAGGCGGCATCCCCTGCCGGTGCGGTGGCCGCGACCGGCTCGCTGCCGCCGCTGGGCTACTGAGGCCTTCACGGCGCCTCCGCATACGCTCGGCAATCGTGCGCGCATGGAATGGATGGAACAGTTGCGGGTCCTGCCTGGCGTCATCTACGCGATGGCGCTGGGTGGGGCGATCGGCTTCGAACGCGAGCTCAAGAACCGCCCGGCGGGCTTCCGCACGCACATGCTGGTGGCAGGAACCTCGGCCCTGTTGCTGGGACTGAGCCGCATGGTGCTGGAGGATGACCACTACGCCGGCGTCGGCCTGCGCATCGACCCGTTGCGGCTGGTCGAGGCGGTCGTGGCGGGGGTGTCCTTCATCGGCGCCGGCACCATCTTCGCCAGCCGGAAGGGTGACGGCGTGCAGGGCATCACCACCGCCGCATCCCTGCTGACCGTCGCGGCGATCGGCATCACCGTGGGGTTCGGCTACCTGGCGCTGGGCTTTGCCATCGCCGTGCTGACCCTGGCGGTCCTTACGCTGCTGCGCTGGTTCGAACGTCGCCACCTGCTGCGGCCGGAGGATCCTCCGCCTTGACCGGGGACATCGGGCACCATGACAGCCGACCGTCGGCGCGCCGCGCCTGAAGTCGCGGCTGCCATGCAGTGGCGGACTCAGGCGCGGTCGTCGATACCCTTGACGCCCGCCTGCCCGGCGCAGTGGGCGCAGCAGAAGAAGCGTCCGGCAGCCTCGGCCCCGTGGCCGATGATCCGGCAGCCGCAGTGGTCGCAGGCCGGCGCCAGGGCATGGATCGCGCACTCGAAGGAATCGAAGGTGCCGTGGCTGCCGTCGGCCAGGGTGACCTGGAAGGCTTTGTCGTACTCGTTATGGCATACATCGCATCGGGCCATGGGGATGCTCCACCTGCTTGGGACGTGGACCATTGCAGTCCCACGGCCGTGAACAGCGGGCGAGGGTGCCGCGAAGCCGGTGCAATACCGGGGCTTGTTCAGTCCTGCGGCCGGTCGTGCAGGCGGCGCAGGTCGGCCAGCAGCTGCGCGTAGCTCGATTCGCGATCGGGGGAAGCCATGCGCAGGATGGCCGAAGGGTGCCAAGTCGCCAGCGCGCGGGTATGCGGCCCGATGCGCTGCCATTGGCCGCGCTGGCGGGTCACGTGGAAGCCGGGGCCAAACACCGTCTGTGCGGCCATGGCCCCCAGCGCGACGACGACGTCCGGGTCCACCCGATCGAGTTCGGCAGCCAGCCAGGGGCGGCACGCCGCCTGCTCTGCGGCGTTGGCACGCTGGTGCAGCCGGCGCTTGCCGCGCCGCTGGAACTTGAAGTGCTTGACGGTGTTGGTGAGGTAGAGCGAGCGTGGATCCAGACCTGCCTCGGCCAGTGCCTTGCGCAGCAGCTGCCCGGCCGGGCCGACGAAGGGTTTGCCCTCGAGGTCCTCGCGGTCACCGGGCTGCTCCCCGACCAGCAGGATGCGCGCACGCGCCGGACCCGCGCCGAATACGGTCTGGGTGGCCGGCTGCCACAACGGGCAGCGCCGGCAACCGGCCGCCTCGCGGCGCAGCGCCGTCAGGCTGCCCTGCGGCATCGCGTCCACCGGCCTGGCCAGCTGCAGGGCCCGCGGGTCGTGCGTGGAATCGTCCTTGCGTGGCATGGACGCACGCTAGCGAGGGGCAGGACAGCACCCGGTGAAGCCGGGTGCTGAACGGTACCCGCGACCGTGCGAGCGTGTGCCTTGTGCAGCCAGCGGGCCATCCCTACACTGGTTCCCGTCTGGCGATGCAGTTCGCCCGAAGTCTCCGGGGGTGTCCTGGTTTCGACGGGGGATGCGAAATCGACTGGCGCATGCCGAGGGGGCAGCTTTCCTCGTTAATCCAGCGGCAAAACTCATAGTTGCCAACGACGACAACTACGCTCTCGCCGCTTAAGGCGTAGCCCCGAACCCACTTGTGCCTGTGCTCGTGGATGTAGGGTCATTATCACGGGATGCTCCGGTGGTGGTTACCTGTCAGCCGCCGGTCAAGACTCAACAGGCGTGTCCCGAGGTGCGCTTAGCACGCCGTGCTGCCAAGGGACGAGAACCAACGGTGAGCTAAGCATGTAGTGCCGGAGATGGAGTACCTTCGGACGGCGGTTCAACTCCGCCCACCTCCACCAAAAGCGAAAAGCCCGGGGAAACCCGGGCTTTTGTCTTGCCTGCGACATCGCTCAGGCGTCCTTGTTGTGCCGGCGCATGACCCTCTGCTTCTCGCGCTGCCAGTCGCGCTCCTTGGCGGTGTCGCGCTTGTCGTGCTCCTGCTTGCCCTTGGCCAGGGCGATTTCGAGCTTGACCTTGTTCTTGGACCAGTACATCGCGGTGGGCACGATGGTGTAGCCGTCACGCTGGACGCCGCCGATCAGCTTGTCGATCTCGTGCCGGTGCAGCAGCAGCTTGCGGGTACGGCGGTCATTGGCGATGACATGGGTCGAGGCCTGGATCAGCGGAGTGATCTGGGCACCGATCAGGTAGATCTCGCCGTCCTGCACGTAGGCATAGCCATCGGTCAGGTTGGCACGCCCGGCACGGATCGCCTTGACCTCCCAGCCCTGCAGGGCCAGGCCCGCCTCGAAGCGTTCGATGAGGTGGTACTCGAAGCGGGCGCGCTTGTTGAGCGCGATGGTCTTGTTCGCTGCCGCGGCCTTGGCGTTCTTTGCCTTATCATTGGGCGGTTTCTTGCTCATTCGCCCATTGTCGCCGAAATCGGGCGACCGCAGACGCCCCCAGGTTAAATGCCAAGCATCACGCGCAGCGCACTCGTCGGCCATCCGGCGACCCGTATGTTCGACCTCGTCAACGACGTGGCCGCTTACCCGCGGCGGTTCTCGTGGTGCGAGCAGGCCCAGATCCTGGAGCAGGGCGAGGAGCGGATGCTGGCCCGGCTGGACCTGGGGCTGGGCTCGCTGCGCACGTGGTTCACCACCGAGAACGTGCTCGAGCGCCCGCACCGGATCGACATGCAGCTGCGCGACGGCCCGTTCAAGCGCCTGCACGGGGTCTGGCGCTTCCACGTGCTGGACGCGGACTCCTGCAAGGTCACGCTCACCCTCGATTTCGAGCCCGCCTCGCGGCTGCTGGGACCGGTGTTCACCCTCGGGTTCCAGGGGCTGGCCGACCGCATGGTCGACGACTTCGTGCGCGTGGCCGACCGCGAGGCCTGAGATGCGGGTGCAGGTGGTGATCGCGTGGCCACACCGGTTCGAGCAGCGCGAGCTGCACCTGGCGCCGGGTGCCACGGTGGCTGACGCGGTGGCCGCGGCCGGGCTGGGCCCGCTGGACACGCTGGCCGGCTACGCGGTGTTCGGCGCGGTGGTGGAGCTGCACGCGCCCTTGCAGGATGGCGACCGCGTGGAACTGCTGCGGCCGCTGCAGCTGGATCCGAAGGAGGCGCGCCGGCGGCGCGCGATGGCCCAGAAGACGACGCGCTGAACTCAGCGGGCGCCGCGGCGCTTCTTGTCCTTGGCGATGTTGGGACCGAACTGGCGGATCGACTTGGTGGCCAGGTCGAGGTCCTGCTCCGGGAAATAGTCACCTTCCCAGCGCACCAGGGCATCGTTCTCGAAGTGCAGCGTCAGGGTCTTGGCCTGGGTGGTACCGCGGCGATCGGTGCGCTCGCTGGCGGCATAGTCCCAGCGCTGGGCATGGAACGGGTCGGCCACGGACGGCGTGCCAAGAAGGCCGGCCACCTGCTGCTTGCTCAGGCCCGGGCGAAGCTGGTCCACCGCTTCCTTCTCCATCAGGTTGCCCTGGTAGATCGGCTGCTTGTAGAGGATGCCGCAGCCGGCGAGGGCCAGCGAGACGGGGGCGATCAGCAACAGGCGGGACAGGCTTGGCATTGCGTGTACGCGGGGTGGACAGTGGGGCGATGATACACTCCCGGCGCGCCGAGCGGCCTCCCGCTGGGGTCGCTGGCGGTAAACCGGCAGTGAATGGAGCAAGGGCGATGGAATCCAGTGAACTTCGACGCGTGGGCCTCAAGGTGACCCATCCGCGTGTGCGCATCCTCGAGCTGTTGGAGGAGAAGCAGCCCCAGCACCATCTCACCGCCGAGGCCATCTACCGCCGCCTGCTCGACCAGGGCGACGAGATCGGCCTGGCCACGGTGTACCGGGTGCTGACCCAGTTCGAGGCGGCGGGGCTGGTGATCAAGCACAATTTCGAAGGCGGCCAGGCGATCTACGAACTGGACCGCGGCGACCACCACGACCACATGGTCGACCTGGACACCGGCAAGATCATCGAGTTCGAGAGCGCCGAGATCGAGGCGCTGCAGCGACAGATCGCCGCCCGCCACGGCTACGAGCTTGAAGACCATTCGCTCGTGCTTTACGTGCGCAAGCCGCGCCGCTGAGCGCACCTGTCCGCCGCTCCGGCGGGAACATCCCCGGGCCCGCTCCGTGCACGCCCCCGGCGGACTGCCGGCGTGGACGCTCCATGCCGGGGCTTACCGGCGCCTGCCAGAAGCGCTCAGTGGGAAGGGGCCGCCGCCCGTGGACGCGCAGTGCCGCGCCGGGCGCCGGGAGTGGCTGCCGCCGCATCGGCGGCGACCGCCTCTTCGAGCAGGCGTCGGGCGGCGGCATGGGCCTCGGGGCCGACCTCCACACCGCCGAGCATGCGCGCGACCTCGCCCATACGGCCTTCGCCGTCGAGGCGTTCGACCGAGCTGCGGGTGATGCCCTCCACCGGCGCCTTGCTCACCCGGTAATGGGCGTGGCCCTGGGCCGCGACCTGCGGCTGGTGGGTCACGCACAGCACCTGGCGTGACCTGCCCAGGGCACGCAGCTTGCGCCCGACGATCTCGGCGACCGCGCCGCCGACTCCCGAATCGACCTCGTCGAAGACCATCGTCGGCACGGCGTCCGATCCGAGTGCAGCGACCTCGATGGCCAGCGAAATGCGCGACAGCTCGCCGCCGGAGGCGACCTTGCGCAGCGGCCGCGGCGGCTGGCCGGCATTGGCCGCGACCAGGAACTCGGCCCGTTCGGCGCCATTGGGGTCGGGCCGGGCGCCGGCATGGGCGGTGCTTTCCAGGTCGACCAGGAAGCGGCCTCCACCCATGCCCAGCTCGTCGATCAGCGCGGTGGTGGCGCGTGCCAGGGCCTCGCCGGCGGCATGGCGGGTGGCCGACAGGGCCGCGGCCGATGCGCGCCAGCGCTCGGCCGCCCGCGCGATCTCCGCATCCAGCTGCAGCAGCCGGTCCCCCGCGTTGCGCAGGCCGGCAAGCTCGCCGGCCACCGAGTCGCGATGGGCGGCCAAGGCCGTTGCCGGGAGCCGGTGCTTGCGTGCCAGATCGTGGATCCGGCCGAGCCGGCGCTCGAGTTCGTCGAACCGGGAGGGGTCCAGGTCCAGGTCGTCGCGCACGCGCCCGAGCAGGGCCATGGCCTCCTCCAGCTGCACGCCGGCACCTTCGAGCAGGGTGTCGACCTCCGCCAGGCGCGGCTCGTCGCCGGCCACGCGTGCCAGCCCGCTGCGGGTCTCGTGCAGCAGGCCGGCCAGGGATGGCCCCTCGTCGCCATCGATCCGCGCCAGTGCCTCCTCGCAGGCGGCGATCAGGCCGGCGGCGTTGGCCTGGCGGCGGTGGGCCTGGTCCAGCGCTTCCAGCGCGGCCGGGTCCAGGTCCTCACGCTCCAGCTCGGCCAGTTGGTGCTCCAGCCAGCCGATGCGGTCGCCCACGTCGCCGCGCGCCTGCAGCGCCTCGCGCTCGTCCAGCAGGGCCTGCCATGCCGCGGCGGCCTCGCGTACGGCCAGACGCTCGGCCTCGTTGCGGGCATGCGCGTCGAGCAGGGCCAGCTGGCTGGCGCGGGCCAGCAGCGACTGGTGTTCGTGCTGCCCGTGGATTTCCACCAGCAGCCCGGCCAGCTCGGCGAGCTGGGCCAGGGTCACCGGCCGGCCGTTGATCCAGGCCCGCGAACCACCGTCGGCACGGATTACCCGGCGCAGCTGGCATGGCTCGCCATCGCCCTCGTCCAGCTCCCGCTCACGCAGCCATTGCCGCGCCGCCGCACTGCCGGCGAGGTCGAAGCCGGCAGCCAGCTCGGCGCGCTCGGCGCCATGGCGCACCACGCCACTGTCGGCGCGCAGGCCGGAGAGGAAGCCCAGGGCGTCCACCAGCAGCGACTTGCCGGCACCGGTTTCACCGGAGATGACGGTCATGCCCGGCCCGAATTCCAGCTCAGTGGCACGGACGACGGCGAAATCCTTGAGCGCGAGATGGGTCAGCATGGGGGCATTGTAGGGGCGCTGCGCGAATGGGTGGATGTTCCCCGGGGCCGGTCGCGCGGGCTGAGACGCGGCTCCCGCCCTTGCGGGGCGGGCGGGGCAGGCGCTATCTATTGCCCATGCCATCCCAGTCCCCCCAGCTCCCGCTGGACCCGCGCGCGCGCCAGCTGCTGCGCACCCTGATCGGCCGCTACATCCGCGATGGCGAACCGGTCGGCTCGCAGACCCTGGCCCGGCATGCCGGCCTGGACGTCAGCCCGGCGACGATCCGCAACATCCTCGCCGAGCTGGAGGAGGTCGGCCTGCTCAGCTCGCCGCACACCTCCGCCGGACGCGTGCCAACGGCGCAGGGCTACCGGGTGTTCGTCGACAGCCTGCTACAGGTGCGTTCGCTGGGCGAACGCGAGCTGGCCCGGCTGCGGGCGGAGCTGACCGCCGGCGCAGGCACCCAGGCGCTGCTGGGCAATGCCTCCGAGCTGCTGTCGGCGATGACCCACTTCGTCGGCGTGGTCAGCGCCCCGCGGCGTGGCCAGTTCGCCTTCCGCCAGATCGATTTCGTGCCGCTGGACGGCCGCCGGATCCTGGCGATCGTGGTATTCGCCGACGGAGAGGTCCAGAACCGGGTGGTGGAGCCGCAACGCAGCTTCGGCCCGGACGAGCTGGAGCGGGTGGCCAACTACCTCAATACCCATTTCGCCGGGCGGGCGCTGGCCCACATCCGTTCGACCCTGCTGCACGAGCTGCGCCAGGCGCGCGACGAGATGGAACAGCTGCTGGCGCACTCGGTCGAGCTCGCAGAGCAGGCGCTCGAGCCGCCCGGCGACGACATGGTGCTGGCCGGCCAGACCCGGCTGATGGGCCTGCAGGACCTGTCGGACCTGGAACGCCTGCGCGAGCTGTTCGAGGCCTTCGCGCGCAAGCGCGAGATCCTGCAGCTGCTGGAGCGCACCCAGCGCGCCCCGGGGGTACGCATCTTCATCGGCGAGGAGACCGGCCTGGCGCCGCTGGACGGCGTCTCGCTGGTGACCGCGCCCTATGGCAGCGACGGCCAGGTGCTGGGCGTGCTCGGGGTGATCGGCCCCACCCGGATGGCGTACGACCGGGTGATCCCGGTGGTGCAGGCGGCCGCGGACGTCCTCGGCGCCGCACTGCAGCGGCCTGGAAGCGCGCCGCAGCCTTGAATCGGCCGCGGCCGGCCCCCATTGGGGCGGGGATGGGCGGCCGGGAGCGCCGCCACGGAGCCGATTTGCAATGACCGAGAACGACATCCAGTCCCCCCAGCCCCACGATCCGGAGGCCGGCATCGAAGCCGCCCTGCGTGCGGAGATCGAGGCCCTGCGCGGCGAGATCGAACAGCTGCGCATGGATTCGCTGCGCGAGCGGGCCGACCTGGAGAACCAGCGCAAGCGCATGGCCCGCGACCTCGAGCAGGCGCGCCGGTTCGCCAACGAGAAGCTGCTGGGCGAGCTGCTGCCGGTACTGGACAGCCTCGACGCCGGACTCGCGGCGGCGGGCGAGGGCACCAGCCCCCTGCGCGAAGGACTGGAGCTGACCTGCCGCCAGCTGCTCAAGGCGGCCGGCGACAACGGCCTGGTGGTCGTCGACCCGGCCGGCCAGCCGTTCAATCCCGACCACCACCAGGCCATCAGCCAGGCGCCGGCCGGCGAAGGCGCCCCGGGCACGGTGCTGCAGGTATTCCAGAAGGGCTACCTGCTCAACGACCGCCTGCTGCGTCCGGCGCTTGTGGTTGTCGCCGGCTGATCCGCGGGCGATCCCGCCCCGGCAGCGGCCCGGTGGGCACGCGCGCCCGCATGCCACTTCCGCGCCATCACCCTTGAACTCCCCGGGCCCTGGCCCCAACTAGCCTCCATCGCCGGCGCAGGCCGGCCAAGACAGACATCCACGGAGCCTCGCAATGAGCAAGATCATCGGCATCGACCTGGGCACGACCAACTCGTGCGTCGCGATCATGGACGGCGGCAAGGCCCGCGTGATCGAGAACGCCGAGGGCGACCGCACCACCCCGTCCGTCGTGGCCTACACCAAGGACGGCGAGGTGCTCGTCGGTGCGCCGGCCAAGCGCCAGGCCGTCACCAACCCCAAGAACACCTTCTACGCGGTCAAGCGCCTGATCGGCCGCAAGTTCACCGATGCCGAGGTCCAGAAGGACATCGGCCTGGTGCCGTACGCGATCAAGGCCCATGACAACGGCGATGCGTGGGTGGAGACCAGCGAGGGCCGCAGGATGGCCGCGCAGGAGATCTCCGCGCAGGTGCTGGAGAAGATGAAGAAGACCGCCGAGGCCTACCTTGGCGAGGCGGTGACCGAGGCGGTGATCACCGTCCCGGCGTACTTCAACGACAGCCAGCGCCAGGCCACCAAGGACGCCGGCCGCATCGCCGGCCTGGACGTCAAGCGCATCATCAACGAGCCGACCGCCGCGGCCCTGGCCTACGGCCTGGACAAGAGCGGTGGCGACCGCAAGATCGTCGTCTACGACCTCGGCGGCGGCACCTTCGACGTGTCGATCATCGAGATCGCCGAGATCGACGGCGAGAAGCAGTTCGAGGTGCTGGCCACCAATGGCGACACCTTCCTCGGTGGCGAGGACTTCGACGCGCGCGTCATCGACTACCTGGTCGAGGAGTTCCAGAAGGACCAGGGCATCGACCTGCGCAAGGACCCGCTGGCGCTGCAGCGCCTGAAGGATGCGGCCGAGCGCGCCAAGATCGAGCTGTCCAGCGCGCAGCAGACCGAGGTCAACCTGCCGTACATCACCGCCGACGCCTCCGGTCCCAAGCACCTGGCCATCAAGCTGACCCGGGCCAAGCTGGAGTCGCTGGTCGATGACCTGGTCAAGCGCTCGATCGAGCCGTGCCGGATCGCGCTGAAGGACGCCGGCCTGCGCGCCAGCGACATCGGCGAGGTGATCCTGGTCGGCGGCCAGACCCGCATGCCGAAGGTGCAGGCGGCGGTGGCCGAGTTCTTCGGCAAGGAGCCGCGCAAGGACGTCAACCCGGACGAGGCCGTGGCGCTGGGCGCCGCGATCCAGGGCGGCGTGCTGGCCGGCGACGTCAAGGACGTGCTGCTGCTGGACGTGACCCCGCTGAGCCTGGGCATCGAGACCCTGGGCGGGGTCATGACCAAGATCATCGAGAAGAACACCACGATCCCGACCAAGGCCTCGCAGGTGTTCTCCACCGCCGATGACAACCAGTCCGCCGTGACCGTGCACGTGCTGCAGGGCGAGCGCGAGCAGGCCCGCTTCAACAAGTCGCTGGCCAAGTTCGACCTGACCGGGATCGACGCCGCGCCGCGCGGCATGCCGCAGATCGAAGTGTCCTTCGACATCGACGCCAACGGCATCCTGCACGTGTCGGCCAAGGACAAGAAGACCGGCAAGGAGCAGAAGGTCGAGATCAAGGCCGGTTCGGGCCTGTCCGAGGAGGAGATCCAGCGGATGGTCGCCGACGCGGAGGCCAACCGCGAGGAGGACCGCAAGTTCCAGGAGCTGGTGGCCGCGCGCAACCAGGCCGATGGGCTGGTCCACGCTACCCGCAACGCCATCACCGAGCACGGCAGCAAGGTGCCCGGCGACGTCATCGGCCGGGTGGAGTCTGCGATCGCCGAGCTGGAGACCGCGCTCAAGGGCGACGACAAGGCGCAGATCGAGGCCAAGGCCAAGGCGCTGGAGGAGGCTGGCCAGTCGCTGTACGCGGCGGCCGCGTCCGGTGCCCAGGCCGAGGCCGGCCCGGCCGGCGCCTCGGCTGGCGGCAACGCCGCCGACGACGTGGTGGACGCCGAGTTCACCGAGGTCAAGGACGACCGCAAGCCGTAAGCCGGGCCACCGGCCGCCGCGCGAGGCGGCCGGTGGTGCGTGACGGGGAAGGGCGGGCCAGGGCGCGCCCTTCCCGCATGCGTTTTTCCGCCGGCCCTCCGGCGCACAATCCAGAACCTGCCTGCCGATGAAACGCGACTACTACGAAGTCCTGGGCGTGTCCCGCACCGCGACCGACGATGAGCTGAAAAAGGCCTATCGCCGTTGCGCGATGAAGCACCACCCGGACCGCAATCCCGGCGATGCCGCCGCCGAGGCCGCGTTCAAGGAGTGCAAGGAGGCCTACGAGGTCCTGTCCGACGCGGGCAAGCGCCGGGTCTACGACGCCCATGGCCATGCCGCGTTCGAGCAGGGCATGGGCGGTGGCGGTGGCCCGGCCCCCGACATGGGCGACATCTTCGGCGACATCTTCGGCACCATCTTCGGTGGCGCCGGCGGCGGCCGGGGTGCCCGTCGTGGCGCCGACATCGGCTACGTCATGGAGCTGGACCTCGAAGAGGCGGTTGCGGGGATCGAGAAGCGCATCGAGATCCCGACCCTCAGCGAGTGTGCGCACTGCAGCGGCAGCGGTTCGGAGGACGGCAAGGTCGAAACCTGCGGCACCTGCCGAGGCCATGGCCAGGTGCGGTTCCAGCGCGGGATCTTCGCCATGCAGCAGGCCTGCCCGGACTGCGGCGGGCGTGGCCAGGTCGTTCGCAACCCGTGCCGCCATTGCCACGGCGCCGGGCGCATCGAGGACGAGAAGATCCTGTCGGTCAAGATCCCGGCCGGCGTGGACAGCGGCGACCGCATCCGACTGACCGGCGAGGGCGAGGCCGGCCCCACCGGCACACCTCCCGGCGACCTGTACGTGGAAGTGCGCGTGCGCGAGCACGACATCTTTACCCGCGATGGCGATGACCTCCATTGCGAGGTGCCCATCCGCATTTCGCAGGCGGCGCTGGGTGACGTGGTCAACGTGCCCACGCTCGACGGGGAGGCGGAGATCCGCATTCCCGCCGAGACCCAGGCCGGCAAGACCTTCCGCCTGCGGGGCAAGGGCGTGCGTTCGGTGCGCAGCCGCGCCCATGGCGACCTGTATTGCCGGGTGGTGGTCGAGACCCCGGTCAACCTCACCGCCGAGCAGCGCGACCTGCTGGAGAAGTTCGAGGCCACCTTCACCGGCGAGGAAGGGCGCCGGCACTCGCCGCGCTCTGCCACCTTCCTGGATGGGGTCAAGTCCTTCTGGGGCCGCATGACCTCGTCGTGATGCATGCGGGGCGCCGGCCCCGCGGTTTCACGCGCATCCATTCCGCGTCGGCCGGGCGGCGCGTGCCAGCTCTGCATCTTCCCGCGCGAAACGTGCGGGAATCAGCATATTTCCGTTGCCACTGAAACGCTGTGCGCGGCCCGTCGGGCCACGCGCTAGCATGCGCTGCCTTCATCCTGTGCAGCCTGCATGAGCGACCTGGAAAGCCATCTGGTCCACGAACGCCGCAACCGCCCGCGAGGGTCGACGCCGGTGGACCTGGTGTCGGTGCAGTCGCAGCTGGGCTATGGCCACGCCGGCAACAGCGCCGCGGTGCCGGTCCTGCGCATGCTCGGCGTGCGGGTGGCGGAAGTGCCGACCACGCTGTTCAGCAACACCCCGTTCTACGCCACCCTGCGCGGGCGCGTGCTGCCGCCGGACTGGCTGGCCGACCTGCTGCTCGGGCTGGACGAGCGCGGGGTCACCGCGCGCGCGCCACTGCTGGCGTCCGGCTACTTCGGCAGCGTTGCCAACGGCGAAGCCTTCGCCGACTGGCTCGAGCGCAACCATGCCGGCGGGAGCGCACCGCGTTACCTGCTCGACCCGGTGATCGGCGACACCCACACCGGCGCCTACGTCGAGCCGGGGCTGGAGACGGTGTTCGTGGAGCGGCTGCTGCCGCTGGCGTGGATGGTGACGCCCAACGCCTTCGAACTGGAGCGGCTCTCCGGGCAGCCTGCGCTGTTCGAGAGCGACGCGCTGCATGCGGCCCGCGGCCTGCTCGCGCGCGGGCCGCAGTGGGTGCTGGCGCACAGCGTACTCGCCGACGGCGACACCGGCAGTGGCCCGCTGCTCACCCTGCTGGTGGGCCGCGAGGGGGCATGGCGCCTGTCCTCGCCGCGCCTGCAGCTGGACGTGGCCGGTACCGGGGACGTGCTGACCGCGCTGATGGCCACGTTCCTGCTGCGTGGCGAGGCGCCGCACCGCGCCGCCGAGCGGGCCCTGGCGGGGGTGCATGCCACCCTCGAGTCGACCCTGGCCCACGGCTGGGAGGAGCTGGACGTGCTTGCCGCCGCCGTAGCCGCACTGGCGCCCGGTGCGCCGCGCTTCCCGGCGGTGCCGCTTTGAGCGTTGCCGAGGTGCCCGCCGCGCCGGTGGTCGGGGTGGTCGGCAGCGCCGGCGCCTACGGGCGCTGGCTGCGCCGGTTCTTCGAACAGCGCATGGGCCTGCGGGTGCTGGGCCACGACCCGGCCGACCCTTCCAGCGAGTCGCCGGCGCGCCTGCTGGCGGACGCGGATGTCCTGGTGTTCAGTGTCCCGATCCGCCACGCCGCGTCCCTGATCGGCGAGTACGTGGAGCGCTCGGCCGGGCGAGAGGCCGGTCGCCTGTGGCTGGACATCACTTCCATCAAGCAGGCGCCGGTGGCGGCGATGCTGGCCTCGCAGGCCGAGGTGGTTGGCCTGCATCCGATGACCGCGCCACTGAAGGCACCGACCCTGCGCGGGCGGGTGGTGGTGGTGTGCGAGGAGCGCCTGGCGCGCTGGCGCGACTGGGTCGGGCAGCTGCTGCTGGCGATGCAGGGAGAGTACGTGCGCACCACGCCGGCGCACCATGACCGGGTCATGGCCCTGGTGCAGGCGATGGTGCATGCCGCCCACCTGGGCGAGGCAGGCGTGCTGCGCAGTTTCGCCGGCGAACTGGGTGGACCGGACGCGCTGATGCCGTACCGGTCCATCGGCTTCGAGATGGACGCGGCCATCGCCGCGCGCATCCTGTCGTTGAACCCGCAGGTGTACGAGGACATCCAGTTCGGCAATCCGCATACGGCCGAGGTGCTGTCGCGCCTGTCGCAGGAGATCTCGCGGCTGCAGGCGCTGGTGGCGCGAGGTGACGACCAGGCCCGCGCCGAGTTCCGCGAGCACTACCTGGCCGCCAACCGCGGCGCATGGCATCAGGACGCCCTGGCCGACGGCAGCTACACCTTCGAGCGCGTGGGCTACCTGCTGGCGGACCTGACCGAGACCCGCCGGCTCAGCGTACACCTGCCAGAAGACCGGGCCGGCTCGCTGCGCGCCTTGCTGCACGTGTTCGAGGAGCACGGCATCAGCCTGTCCTCGATCCACTCCTCGCGCACCCCGGCCGGCGAGGTGCACTTCCGCATCGGCTTCGACGCCGACGCCGACGTCCAGCGCCTGCGTGCCGCGGCCGAAGCGATCGACCGCGGCGGGCTGGGGCGGGTGCTGGAGCGGTCCTGACGGGCCTCAGTCGGCGGTCAGCACCAGGGTGCCGTCGTCGTTGCTGAACTGGCGTTCGCGCCGCACCAGCCGCTGGCCGTCAGCCAGTTCGTAGCGCAGGGAAGGCCCCCCGTCGGGTCCGGCGCCCTGCTCGTGGAACTCGATGATGATGTAGGCGTTGCCATCGTTGCCGGTGGCGGGGAACTGGCGGAAGGACATGCCGGGCTCCTCTGGAGGTGCGGGCGGACGTGCCCGCTTCAGGCGAAGGATGCTGCCGGGCGCCGTGAAGAAGCGGTGGGCGCCGGGCCGGTGCGCGGCCCGGTGGGCCGGGCCCCTGCATGCCGGTAGACTAGCCGCCATGACGACCCAATTCACGCTGTCCGGGCGCGCCCGGGCCCTCACCAGCTCGGCCATCCGCGAGATCCTCAAGGTCACCGAGCGTCCCGAAGTCATCTCCTTTGCCGGCGGCCTGCCGTCCCCGGCCACTTTCCCGGTCGAGCGCATGCGCCAGGCCACCGAGAAGGTCCTGCGCGAGTCGCCGCACGCGGCCCTCCAGTACGGCCCGACGGAAGGCTTCGCGCCGCTGCGGGAGTGGGTCGCCGCGCGCCTGAGCCGCAACGGCGTGACCATCCCCGCCTCGCGGGTGCTGATCACCACCGGGTCGCAGCAGGGCCTGGACCTGCTGGGCAAGGTGCTGATCGACGAGGGCAGCAAGGTCCTGGTCGAAACGCCGAGCTATCTTGGGGCGCTGCAGGCGTTCTCGCTGTTCGCCCCGCAGTTCGCCTCGCTGCCCAGCGACGCCCAGGGCATCGTCACCGACCAGATCACCCCCGCCCAGCTCGAGGGCGCACGCTTCCTGTACTGCCTGCCCAACTTCCAGAACCCCACCGGCCGGCGCATGCCGCTGGAGCGGCGCAGGGCGATCGTGGAGCTGGCCCGCCAGGCCAACGTCCCGCTGGTGGAGGACGACCCGTACGGCGAGCTCTCTTACGGCGGCGAGGCGCTGCCGAGCCTGCTGTCGATGAACCCCGACGGGGTGATCTACATGGGCTCGTTCTCCAAGGTGCTGGCGCCGGGCCTGCGCCTGGGCTACGTGGTGGCGCCGGAGGAGATCCTCGGCAAGATGGTCCAGGCCAAGCAGGCCGCGGACCTCCACACCCCGTCGTTCTCGCAGCGCATCGTGTACGAGGCGGTGCAGGACGGCTTCATCGACCAGCACATCCCGACCATCCGCACCCTGTACGCCGCGCAATGCGAGTGCATGCTGGCCGCCCTGGAGCGCGAGTTCCCGGCCCAGGCACGCTGGAACCGGCCCGAGGGCGGGATGTTCATCTGGGTCGACCTGCCGGAAGGCATCGACAGCGGGGCCTTGCTGGCCAAGGCCATCGAGCGCAACGTGGCGTTCGTGCCGGGCGCGCCGTTCTACGCGGTCGAGCCGCGGCGCAACAGCCTGCGGCTGTCGTTCGTGACCGTGCCGGCGGAGAAGATCGACCAGGGCATCAAGGTGCTCGGCGAGCTGCTCAAGGCGGAGATCGCCGCCCTGGCCGCGGCCGCCTGAGATGGCCTCCGCACGCGTCCGGCACCGTTGCCCCGGTGCGGTGCCGGATCCGTGAGCACGCCGCTTGCGCGCGTGGAGGCGGTACTGACCGGGACGGCCGTCGCCTACAGCCGTCCCGGCAGCCGCAGTGCCATCGCCAAGCAGCCGCGGCCCGGTCCGGTGCACATTGGCCTGGAAGGGCTTGAAGGCGACGAGCAGGGCGACCGCCGCGTCCATGGCGGGCCGGACAAGGCCATCCACCACTACGCCCGCGACCATTACCGGGCCTGGGAGGCGGACATCGGCGGCCACCGGCTGCTTGAGCAGCCAGGCGCCTTCGGCGAGAACATCAGCACCACCGGCATCACCGAAGGCGACGTCTGCCTCGGTGACCGCCTGCGGCTGGGTAGCGCCGTGGTCGAAATCGCGCAGGGACGGCAGCCGTGCTGGAAGCTCTCGGACCGGTTCGGCGTGCCGGACATGGCCCGGCGGGTCCAGGACAGTGGCCGCAGCGGCTGGTACTACCGCGTGCTGGAGCCGGGCCAGGTGGAGGCGGGCGACGAACTGGTGCTGCTGGCACGTCCTTACCCCGACTGGCCGCTGCCGCGGCTGGCCGCGCTGCTGTACCGCAGGACCCTGGACCGGGACGAGCTGCGCGCCGCCCTTGAGTTGCCGCTGGTGCCTTCCTGGCAACGGACCTTCGAGCGGCGCCTGGAGCAGGGACGGACGGAGGACTGGGAGTCGCGGTTGCGGGGTCCCCAGGGCTGAGCTTCCACCGGCTGGCCCGACGGGCCGGCTTGCGACACACGCAGCGGCCGTAGCGGCGGGCGGGCGGCCGTATCCGGCCACGGCGTGCCGGCCAGGGACGCGGTGGGATGCACGCACGGCGGGCTGGTCGTTTCGCGTACCTCGCCGCCGCCTGGCCGCCTATGCGCGTTGCCGCCGGTCGTGCGCGCGCCACCTGCCGCGGCGGTCCGTCGGTGACGCCAGCGGCCATTGCCGGGGCCGCAACCGGCGCCGCGTACCCGGGGACCGGCGATCACGCCGGTGCCAGCGCCCGTCCCACCTTGCTCCCGGTCTGCCGGCCGAGCACGCCCGCCAGCCAGCGCCCGGTGTCCGCCAGCGCCTCCAGATCCACGCCGGTCTGCAGGCCCATGCCGTGCAGCATGTACACCAGGTCCTCGCTGGCGAGGTTGCCGCTGGCGCCCCGCGCGTAGGGGCAGCCGCCGGTGCCGGCGACCGCGGCGTCGGCCACGCGCACGCCGGCCTCCACGCAGGCGGCGACGTTGGCCAGGGCCTGGCCCCAGGTGTCGTGGAAATGCACGGCCAGCGCCGCCATGGGCACTTCTTCCGCCACCGCCAGCAGCATCCGCCGCGCGTTGCGCGGCGTGCCCACGCCAATGGTGTCGCCCAGGGAGACCTCGCAGCAGCCGAGCGCGTGCAGGCGCCGCGCCACGCGCACCACGTCGGTCAGTGGCACGTCGCCCTGGTAGGGGCAGCCGAGCACGGTGGAGACGTAGCCGCGCACGCGCATGCCGTCCGCGCGGGCGCGCTCGAGCACCGGCACGAAGCGTTCGATCGATTCGTCGATCGAGGCATTGATGTTCTTCCTGTTGAAGGCCTCCGACGCGGCGGTGAACACCGCCACCTCGCCGGCGCCGGCCGCGCGGGCGCGTTCATAACCCTGCAGGTTGGGCACCAGCACCGGATAGGCGACGCCGGGATGGCGCCGGATGCCGGCCATCACCTCGGCCGCGTCCGCCAGCTGCGGCACCCACTTCGGGCTGACGAAGCTGGTCGCCTCGATGCTGCGCAGGCCGGTGGCCGAGAGGCGGTCCACCAGCGCGATCTTGTCGGCGGTGGCCACCCTCGTCGACTCGTTCTGCAGGCCGTCACGCGGGGCGACCTCGACGATGCGCACGAAGTCGCTCATGCCGCCTCCGCCGCGTCGGCGACCATCGCCAGCACAGCCTCGGCCTCGACGAAGTCGCCGGCGGCCGCCCGCAGCGCGGCCACGGTGCCGGCGCGCGGCGCCTTGACCGACAGCTCCATCTTCATCGCCTCCATCACCAGCAGCTCGGTGCCGGCCTCGACCTGCTGGCCGGCCTCGACCCGTACCACCACCACGCGTCCGGGCATCGGCGCGCGTACCTGGCCGTCGCCGGCTGCCTCGCCGCCCCCGGCGCGTTCGTCAGCCAGGCGCTGCACCTGCAGCCGGCGGTGGCCGTCGTGCAGCTCCAGGGTGTCGTCGTCGAAGCGGATCCGTGCACGGCGGCCGGCCCCGTCGAGCAGCAGCTCCAGCCCGCTCCCGCGCACGCGCGCGTCGCGGACGACGTGGTCCTGGCCATCGATCTGAAGCTGCCAGTGGCCGCCGTGGCCGCGGGCGCTGACCTCGTGCACGCCGTCGCCGCAGCGCAGCCGCAGCTGCCGCGCCGCGCGGCCGTGCAGGCGCCAGCCATCGGCCAGCGCCCAGGGCGAGTCCGGACTGCCGAGGGCCGCCGCGTGGGCCGCCTCGTCCTGCTGCGCGCGTAGCAGGAAGGCGACCGCCGCGGTCGCCAGTTCCCCGCTACCGGGCCGGGCGGCCCCCTGCAGGAACTCGTCCAGGTGCCGGTCCAGGTAGCCGGTATCGATCCGGCCCTCGACCACCGCCGGATGCCGCGCCAGCGACTCCAGGAATCCGATGTTGCTCTTCAACCCGGCCACGTGGCACCCGGCCAGGGCCTCGCGCAGGCGGGCCAGGGCCCGGGCGCGGTCCATGTCGTGGACGATCAGCTTGGCGATCATCGGGTCGTAGAACACGCTCACCGCGTCGCCCTGTTCGACGCCGGCGTCGATCCGCACATGTTCCGAGGGCGCGGGCAGGGCGAGCGTGCGCAGGGTGCCCGAGGCCGGGAGGAAACCGGCATCGGGATCCTCCGCATACAGGCGCACCTCGATCGCATGGCCCCGCTGGGCGACCTGTTCCTGCCGCAGCGGCAGCGGCTGGCCGGCGGCCACGCGCAGCTGCCACTCGACCAGGTCCAGGCCGGTGACCATCTCGGTGACCGGATGCTCGACCTGCAACCGGGTGTTGATCTCCATGAAGTAGAAGTTGCCGTCCGGGTCGACGATGAACTCCACGGTGCCGGCGTTGACATAGCCGATCGCGCGCGCCGCCGCGACCGCCGCCTCGCCCATGGCCGTGCGCAGCGCCGGGGTCAGGAACGGGGAGGGCGACTCCTCCAGCACCTTCTGGTAGCGGCGCTGGGCCGAGCATTCGCGTTCGTTGAGATGGATCACCTGGCCAAGGGTGTCGGCGAACACCTGGATCTCGATATGCCGCGGCGAGGTGACATAGCGCTCCAGCAGCACCCGGTCGCGACCGAAGGCATTGCGTGCCTCGCGCTGGCAGCTCTCCAGGGCCGCGGCGAAGTCCGCGGCCCGGTGCACCACGCGCATGCCCTTGCCGCCGCCACCGTGCGCGGCCTTGACCATCAGCGGGAAGCCGGTGCGCTGCGCTTCGTCGGCCAGCGTCTGCGGCGACTGGTCCTCGCCGTTGTAGCCGGGCACCACCGGGACCCCGGCGCCAGCCATCAACTGCTTGGCCCCGGCCTTGCTGCCCATGCGCTGCATGGCCTGGGCCGGTGGCCCGATGAACACCAGCCCCGCCGCCGCCACCGCCTCGGCGAAGGCGGCGTTCTCCGACAGGAAGCCGTAGCCGGGGTGGATGGCCTGCGCGCCGCTGCGCAGCGCGGCCTCGACCACCGCTTCGCCGCGCAGATAGCTCTCGGCAGGCGTCGCACCGCCCAGGCGGACAGCCTGGTCGGCCAGGCGCACGTGCAAGGCGCCGGCATCGGCGTCGGAATACACCGCGACGGTGCCGATGCCGAGCCGCCGGCAGGTGCGGATGACGCGGCAGGCGATCTCGCCACGGTTGGCGATCAGGATCCTGTCGAACAGGGGACGGTCGACCATAGGGTTCACTCCGGGTGGTGGCAGACCGCTTCGATGTTGTTGCCGTCCGGGTCCAGGACGAAGGCGCCGTAGTAGTGCGGGTGGTAGTGCGGCCGCAGCCCGGGCGCCCCGTGGTCGCGGCCGCCGGCCGCCAGTGCGGCCGCGTGGAACGCGTCCACCGCCGCGCGCGAGGGAGCCTGGAAAGCGACATGGGTGGCGGCGACGTGGCCACTGCCCGCGGCCGGGCCGCCGCTGATCCAGAAGAAGGGCTTGGGGTCGGCGCCGAAACCGACGTGGGCGGTGCCGCCGGTTTGCTCCGGATCCAGCTCCATGACCAGAACGATGCCAAGCGGCGCGAGCACCTGCTGGTAGAACGCGCGGCTGCGCGTGATGTCGGAAGCGGCCAGGCCGATGTGGTCGAGCATGTGGGTGCGTCCTTCAGTGCGTGCGTTCGTGCCAGGCGGGCGGACGCTTTTCAAGGAACGCGGCCAGGCCTTCCTGGCCTTCGGGCGACACCCGCAGCGCGGCGATCAGCGCGGCGTTGTCGGCATCGACCTGGCCCGGGTCGCCACCGGCGCCGACCCGGCGCACCAGCTGCTTGGCGGCTGCCGCGGCGACCGGCCCGGCCTTCAGCAGCAGGTCCAGCTGTTGCTGGAGCGCCGCATCCAGCCCGTCCGTGGGCACCACGGCATGCAGCAGGCCGATGCGCTCGGCGGTGGCGGCGTCGAAGTGTTCGGCGCTCGCGAACCAGCGGCGTGCCTGGCGCGCCCCGATCGCGGCGATCACATACGGGGAGATCACGGCCGGCAGCAGGCCCAGGCGACTCTCGGTCAGGCCGAAGCGCGCCTGGGGCGTGCCGATGGCGATGTCGCAGCAGGCCACCAGGCCCACGCCGCCGCCGAAGGCCGGTCCATGGACCCGCGCCAGGGTCGGGCGCGGCAGCTCGTCCAGGGTGCGCATGAGGCGGGCGAGGGCGAGCGCGTCCTCGCGGTTCTGGGCCTCGCTGGCGGCGGCCATCCCGCGCATCCAGTGCAGGTCCGCACCGGCCGAGAAGGAGGTCCCTTCGCCCTCCAGCACCACCGCGCGCACGCCGGGATCGGTGCTGGCGGCGTCCAGGGCGGCGGTCAGCGCGCCGATCAGCGCCGGGTCGAAGGCATTGTGCAGCTGCGGCCGGTTCAGGCGCAGGCGCAACACGGGGCCGGCGGGTTCGATCAGCAGCGGGTCCGCCATCACATCGTCCTTGGGAAAAACCGTTTCGGATGATAACGGTGGCGGGCGTGCGGGCCATGACGCAGCGCGGCGTACCGGCAAGGTGGCGGGTGGAGCCTATACCGGCGGGGTTCACTGCTAGAATGAGAACAATTCTTGATTGAGTCGGAGCCACCGTGCTGTTGTCAGAGCTGCCGCCGCGCACATCCGTCGCCGTGACCGGCGTCGAGGACGTCCAGCCCAACGATCCCATCGCCCGCCGCCTGCGCGAGCTCGGGTTCGTGGCCGGCGAACCGGTCCAGGTCGTGGCTCGCGGGCCCGTAGGCGGCGAACCCCTGCTGGTACAGGTCGGCTACACGCGCTTCGCACTGCGCCGGGTGGAAGCGGCGCGGGTACGGGTCGAGGACCTGGCGGGCGCGGAGGCGGCATGAGCATCGAGCAGGGCACCCTCCGCCTGGCGCTGCTGGGCAACCCGAATTCGGGCAAGACCGCGCTGTTCAACCAGCTCACCGGCAGCCGCCAGAAGGTGGCCAACTACGCCGGGGTGACCGTGGAGCGCAAGGAAGGCCGGATGCAGGGGCCTTCCGGGCGGCATTACGCCGTGCTGGACCTGCCGGGCGCCTACAGCCTCACTCCCGCCAGCCTGGACGAGGCGATCACCCGCGACCTGTGCCGCGGCTTCTACCCGGGCGAGGCCGCCCCGGACATGCTGGTGTGCGTGGTCGATGCCACCAACCTGCGCCTGCACCTGCGCTTCGTACTGGAAGTGCGGCAGATGGGCCGGCCGATGGTGGTGGCCCTGAACATGAGCGATGCGGCCCAGCGCCGCGGCATCGCGATCGACCGCCAGGTCCTGGAGCGCGAGCTGGGCGTGCCGGTGGTGGAGACCGTCGCGGTACGCCATAACGGCGCACGCGGGCTGGTGGAGCTGATCGACCGGGCAGCCGCGCACCCGAAGCCGCCGGCAGTGCAACTGGCGGCTGATGCCGACCTGCATGCCGAGACCCGCCGCCTGCTCGCCGTGGCGGTGTCCATGCCCGGGCGCACCGCGAAGATGGACGACGCCCTCGACCGCTGGCTGCTGCACCCGGTGTTCGGGCTGCTGACCCTGGCGGTAGTGATGTTCCTGATCTTCCAGGCGGTCTACGCCTGGGCCACCCCTGTGATGGACCTGATCGACGCCGGCGCCGGAGGCCTGGGCGAATGGGTGGGGGCCCGCATGTCCGAGGGCCCGCTGGCCAGCCTGCTGGTGGACGGCATCATCGCCGGGCTCGGCGGGGTGATCGTGTTCCTGCCGCAGATCCTGGTGCTGTTCTTCTTCATCCTGGCCCTGGAGGAGTCCGGCTACCTGCCGCGCGCCGCTTTCCTGCTGGACCGGATGATGGCCGGCGCGGGCCTGTCCGGGCGTTCCTTCATCCCGTTGCTGTCCAGCTTCGCGTGTGCCATCCCCGGGATCATGGCGACCCGCAGCATCCAGGACCCGCGCGACCGGCTGGCCACGATCCTGGTGGCGCCGCTGATGACCTGCTCGGCGCGGCTGCCGGTGTACGCGCTGCTGATCGGCGCGTTCATCCCGTCGCGGCAGGTCTGGGGGGCGTTCAACCTGCAGGGCCTGGTGCTGTTCGGCCTGTACATGGCCGGCATCCTCAGCGCGCTGGCGGTGTCGTGGGTGATGAAGAAGTGGCGCCGCGACAAGGGCGAGCATCCGCTGCTGCTGGAACTGCCGTCCTACCGCATGCCCAACCTGCGCGACCTGGCGATCGGCCTGTGGGAGCGGGCCATCATCTTCCTCAAGCGCGTGGGCGGGATCATCTTCGCCCTGACCGTGCTGCTGTGGGTGCTGCTGACCTTCCCCGGTGCGCCCGCGGACGCGACGATGCCGGCGATCGACTACAGCCTGGCCGGTCGCATTGGCCATGCGCTGGCGGTGGTGTTCGCGCCGCTGGGTTTCAACTGGCAGATCTGCATCGCCCTGATTCCCGGCCTGGCCGCGCGCGAGGTGGCGGTGGCGTCGCTGGCCACGGTGTACGCGCTGTCGGCGGCTGACGACGAGGCGGCGGCCCAGGCGCTGACCCCGCTGATCTCCGATGGCTGGTCGCTGGCCACCGGCCTGTCGCTGCTGGTGTGGTTCATCTACGCACCGCAATGCATCGCCACCTGGGCGGCGATCAAGCGCGAGACCGGGTCGTGGAAAACCATGGCGATGGCCGCCGGCTACCTGTTCGTGCTGGCCTACCTGGCATCCCTGCTCACCTACCAGGTCGCCGTCCGCCTGGGCGCGGGCTGAGGGGCGCGCGATGGCGCTGTGGCTGCAGTACGTGATCGTCGCGCTGGTGGTGCTGCTGGCGCTGTGGATGTTCCTGCGCCGGCAGTTCCCGGCCACCGTGCGCCGCGCGCGCGTCGCGCTGGCCGCGCCGCTGGTGCGTGATGGCCGGCCGCCCTGGATGCGACGCCTGGCACGCGTGCTGGCGCCGGTGCAGGCGGGCAGGGGGGGCACCTGCGGCGGCTGCGACGGTTGTGGCCCGGAGCCGCCGGCCCGGTGAGCCACCGCCGAAGGTCGCAATAGGAACGGGCGCCCTGCGGCGCCCGTTCCGTTTCCGGCGCAGCCCGCCGCTCAGCCGGCCACGTGTTCCGGCAGCCACGCCCGGTAGCGGCCGCTGCAGTGGAGCAGGGCCATCATGTACAGCATCCCGTCGTAGTAGCGGTGGTGGCCGTCGGGCACCGGCCGCTCCCACAGCGCCCGCACGAACTCCAGCCGCCGCGGATGGTCGGCCGCCAGCGAGGCCACCGCGTTCATCGAGACCAGCCCGGTGGTCTGTCCGCCGCCCAGCGGCGTCCCATCCAGGGTGTAGAGGCTCACGTAGTCGTCCATGCCCTGGGCGTGGAAGAACGCCTGGATGCGGTTGCTCAGCTCGACCTGGCGCGGATCGGCGCGCCACCAGGACCAGTCCATGGACCAGTTCATCGCATTGCGCCAGGCGTCGTAGCGGAAGTCCGCCGAGCCCGGGTGCCAGGGCGCCGCCCATGGGGTGCCGTCGAAATTGCCGTACTCGGAGATCAACCCCGTGCGCGGATGGGCCGCCTTGTTGAAATAGTCGCGGCTGACCCGGGCGGCGCGCTGCCAGAACCCGCGGTCGGCCTCCGGCCCCACCCGCGCCCAGACCTCGTAGAAGGCCGGCAGGTGGTAGGAGCCATCGGTATGGTTGGCGTTGGCATCATGCGGGGTGAAGCGGACCATCCCCGCGTCGTGGTCGAACAGGTTCAGCGCCGTGGCGCGCGGGCTGGTGCTGGTCGCGCCGGTGATCGGCTGGCGATGCAGCACGTCGCTCAGGATGCGGTCGGCGTGGGCGCGGTAGTCGTAGATGCCCTCGCCATCACCCCAGCGCGCCGAAGCGAAGTACAGCGCGGTGATGAAGTACTCCTCGCCATCCGGGGCCGGCATCTCGTCGATGGCGGTGCCGTCGGTGCGCACCGACCAGGCGAAGTAGCCATGCGCCGGGTGCGCCGGATCGGCGTGGTACATGTGGGTCATGGACCAGTTCCAGATCGCGTCGAACTCCGCCTTCCGGTCCATCTGCACGGCGATCATCATCCCGTAGGACATGCCCTCCGAGCGCACGTCGTCGTTGTTGACGTCCTTGATGTAGGCCAGCGGCCCATGTTCGTTATCGCCGGCGGCGTAGTAGACGGCCTGGTGCTCCGGGTCGCCATGGAACAGCTGCCGGAACGCATCCCCGACCTTGGCCTCGACCTGCGCAGGCGCGTATCCGGCTTCGGCGAACAGGTCCGGGTACTGGCCGCTTGCCACGGCGCCGGCCTGGGCGGCCGCCTGCGGCGTCGCCGGTTGCGGCGTGGCGGCGGCACCGGCGTCGCCCCCGGCGCAGGCCGCCATGGCCAGTAGCAGGGGCAGGGTGGCAACCAGGCGCAGGATGGATGGAAGATGCTGCATGCGACGCGATCCCCTGTGGAAAAACGCCGCCGACCATAGCAGAACCACGGGCCCTGTCCCGCTCAGCGGCCGCCTGCAACGTCCACGAAGCTGCCGGTGGTGTAGGAGGCCCGGCTGGACAGCAGCCACAGGATGGCCTCGGCCACTTCGCCGGGCTGACCGCCACGGCGCAGCGGCACCATTGCCTTGACCCGCTCGATGCGGTCCGGCTCGCCGCCGTCGGCATGCATGCCGGTGTGGATGAAGCCGGGACGCACGGCGTTGACGCGGATGCCCTCCTGCGCCACCTCCTGGGCCAGGCCACGGGTGAGCGTGTCCAGCGCGCCCTTGGAGGCGGCGTAGTCCACGTACTCACCCGGCGAGCCGGTCAGCGCGGCCACCGAGGACACGTTGACGATGGAACCGCCCCGTCCGCCGTGGCGGGTGGACATGCGGCGCACCGCCTGCTGGCAGCAGAACAGGGGGCCGAGCAGGTTGGTGGCGAAGATGCGCTGGACCCGTGCCGGGTCCACGTCCTCGAGCCGCGCCTGGGTCTCCAGCACGCCGGCATTGTTGACCAGCGCATCCAGCCGACCGAGGCGCACGTCGATCTGCCGGAACAGCGATGCCACCTGGCCGGGATCGGAAACGTCGGCCTGCAGCGCCAGCGCATGGCCGCCGTCCGCGCCGATGGCCTCCACCAGCGCCTCCGCGCCCTGCGCATCGCGGCGGTAGTTGAGGACCACGGTGTAACCGCGCGCCGCGGCAAGGGCCGCGGTGGCGGCGCCGATGCCGCGGCTGGCACCGGTCACGAGCAGGACTGTTCCATGCTCCATGCCAGCCTCCCGTCCGTTACATCCGGAACACGCCGAAGCGTGCCGGCCCGATCGGCGCGTTGAGCGAGGCCGACAGGCCCAGTCCCAGCACGCGGCGGGTGTCGGCCGGATCGATGATGCCGTCGTCCCACAGCCGGGCGGTGGCGTACCACGGGCTACCCTGGTGTTCGTACTGGCCGCGCACCGGCGCCTTGAACGCCTCTTCCTCTTCCGCGCTCCACTGGCCACCGTCGCCCTCGATCGCATCGCGGCGCACCGTCGCCAGCACGCTGGCGGCCTGCTCGCCGCCCATCACGCTGATGCGCGCATTCGGCCACATCCACAGGAAACGGGCGCCATACGCGCGTCCGCACATGGCGTAATTGCCCGCACCGAAGCTGCCGCCGATGACCACGGTGAACTTAGGCACGCTCGAGCAGGCCACCGCGGTGACCATCTTGGCCCCGTCCTTGGCGATGCCGGCGTTCTCGTACTTGCGGCCGACCATGAAGCCGGTGATGTTTTGCAGGAACACCAGCGGGATACCGCGCTGGTTGCACAGCTCGATGAAGTGCGCGCCCTTGAGCGCGCTTTCCCCAAACAGGATGCCGTTGTTGGCGACGATGCCCACCGGGCAGCCGTGCAGGTGGGCGAAGCCGGTGACCAGGGTCTTGCCGTAGCGGGCCTTGAACTCGTCCAGTTCGCTGCCGTCGACAATCCGCGCGATCACCTCGCGGATGTCGAACGGACGGCGCGTGTCGGCTGGCACCAGCCCGTAGAGTTCCTCGGCCGGGTACAGCGGCTCGGCCGGGGCGCGCAGCGCGACGGCCGGCTGCTTGCGCCGGTTGAGGTGGCCGACGATGCCGCGCGCGATGTCCAGCGCATGGCGGTCGTCCTCGGCGTAATGGTCGGCCACGCCCGACACGGAGGTGTGCACGTCGGCACCGCCCAGTGCCTCGGCATCGACCACCTCGCCGGTGGCGGCCTTCACCAGCGGCGGGCCGCCAAGGAAGATCGTTCCCTGCCCGCGGACAATGATGCTCTCGTCGCACATTGCCGGCACATAGGCGCCGCCGGCGGTGCAGCTGCCCATCACCACGGCGATCTGCGGAATGTTCTCCGCGCTCATCCGCGCCTGGTTGTAGAAGATCCGGCCGAAATGCTCCCGGTCCGGGAACACCTCGTCCTGCAGCGGCAGGAACGCCCCGCCGGAGTCGACCAGGTAGACGCAGGGCAGGTGGTTCTCCCGCGCGATCTCCTGGGCGCGCAGGTGCTTCTTCACCGTCATCGGAAAGTAGGTGCCGCCCTTGACCGTGGCGTCGTTGGCCACGACCACCACCTCCTGACCCATCACCCGGCCGATGCCGCAGACGATCCCGGCGGCGGGTGCGGCGCCGTCATACATCTCCTCGGCGGCCAGCGGTGCGATTTCCAGGAACGGCGAACCGGGATCGAGCAGGGCGTCGATGCGTTCGCGGGCCGGCAGCTTGCCGCGTTCGACATGGCGCTGGCGGGCTTTCTCGCCGCCCCCGGCCGCGGCCGCCTGCAGGCGGCGATGCAGCTCTCCGGCGAGCTCCCGGTGGTGGGCGTGGTTCTGGAGGTAGTCGGTGGAGCGGGTGTCGATCTGGCTGCGGAGGGCGGGCATGGGCATCGTCGGTTCGGCGTGCCGCGAGGATAAGCCACCGGACCGTCCGCGCCTTCTGGCGGCGCAGCACGGAGGCCGGCTGCCGCAGCAGCCGGCCTCCGGCGATCAGTCGTTGTCGGTGCGGGCGTCGGCCGCGGCCTCGCGAGCCTTGTCGGCGGTGGCCTCGGCAGCATTGGCAGTGGCATCCGCGGCGTCCGCAGCCGCCTCGCGGGTCGCGGCCTCGGCACGCTGGCCGGCCTCGCGGGCGTGCACCTCGGCCTCGGCCGCGGCTTCGCGGGTTTCCTGGGCGGCATTGCTGGCGGCCTCGCGGGTGGCGGCAGCAGCATGCTCGCCGGCAGCAGCGGCGTGGTCGCCGGCGGCAGCGGCTTCCTCGCGCGAGGAGTTGTCGCAGGCGCCCAGCGCCAAGGCCAGGGCGGCGGCGGCGGGAATCATCAGGATGCGGTTGCGGTTCATTGGCGAACTCCTGTTCCGGAAAAGTAGGCGCCGTTCGTGGCGCGGCCCGGAGCATGTGCCGCCCCGCTTCAGCGCGCCGTGAACGGCATGAACGTTCCGCTAGGTTTGCGAATGCGGCGTCGCGGTCGCATTTACCTGACAGTTATCAAACCGCTGACCAGGTTTGCGGTAGGCAGAAAAGCAGAAGGCCGCCGGTTTCCCGGCGGCCTTCTGGGTGCAGCTGAAGCGCCTATTACTGCTTGGCTTCTTCGGCGGCGTCCTTGGCCTGGTCGGCCACGTCCTCGGCCTGCTCGGCCACGTCAGCAGCGGCGTCGGCGGCGTCGGAGGTCGGAGCAGCGGCGGCAGCGCCAGCGGCGTCGGCAGCGGTGTCGGCGGCGGCGGCAGCCGAGTCAGCGGCGATCTGGGCGGCGTCGGCAGCCTCGGAACCCTCGGCGGCGGCGGCGTCGGCAGCAGCCTGGGCCTCGGCAGCAGCGGTGTCAGCGGCGGCGGCGGCGTCCTGGGCCTGCTCGGAGTTCGAGCAAGCAGCCAGGGCCAGACCCAGGGCCAGCGCGATCAGCAGCTTGTTGATGCTCATGTTCGGTATTCCTCGTCGTTAAGTTAGGCAACGCGCGATTGCGCGCCTGCAACATGATGACAAGCCCGTTTCCGCTGTCAAGCGGCAACAGGTGAGTTTCGTAAAGTGTCCGTGAAAAACGATTACAGCATTTCAATGGCGATGGCGGTAGCCTCGCCGCCGCCGATGCACAGCGCGGCGATTCCGCGCTTGAGGCCCCGGGTGCGCAGTGCATTTACCAGCGTCACCACCAGGCGGGCGCCCGTTGCGCCGATGGGGTGGCCCAGGGCGCAGGCGCCGCCGTTGACGTTGACCTTCTCGTGCGGAATGCCGAGTTCGCGGATCGGGGCCATCGCCACCACCGCGAACGCCTCGTTGATCTCGAACAGGTCCACGTCCGCGGCGTTCCAGCCCACGCGCTCCAGCAGGGTGGAGATCGCACCGACCGGGGCGGTGGTGAACCACTCCGGCTGCTGCGACAGGGTGGCATGTCCCACGATCCGCGCCAGCGGCCGCACGCCGCGGCGCGCGGCTTCCTCGGCGGACATCAGCACCGTGGCGGCGGCGCCGTCGGAGATGGAAGACGAACTGGCGGCGGTGACGGTACCGTCCTTCTTGAACGCCGGGCGCAGGGTCGGGATCTTGGCGACGTCGGACTTGCCCGGCTGCTCGTCGGTGGCGACCTCGACCTCGCCCTTGCGGGTGGCGACCTTGACCGGAACGATCTCCGCGGCGAACGCGCCACTGTCGGTCGCCGCCTGCGCGCGCCTGACCGATTCGATCGCGAACGCGTCCTGCTCCTCGCGGGTGAACCCGTACTTCTCCACGGTCTTCTCGGCGAACACGCCCATGGACTGGCCGTCGTACGGATTGGTCAGGCCGTCCCACGCCATGTGGTCCACCGCCTGGAAGCCGCCGTAGCGATTGCCGGTGCGGGAGTTGGGGATCATGTGCGGCGCGTTGCTCATCGACTCCATGCCGCCGGCGACCACGATCGAGGCCGAGCCGGCCTTGATCAGGTCATGCCCGAGCATGATCGCCTTCATGCCCGACCCACACACCTTGTTGATGGTGGTGCAACCGGCCGCCGCCGGCAGGCCGGCGGAGAGCGCGGCCTGGCGGGCCGGCGCCTGGCCCAGGTTGGCCGGCAGCACGCACCCCATGATCACCTCGGAAACGTCGTCCGCCGCCACGCCGGACTGCTCCAGGGCCGCACCGATCGCGGCCGCGCCCAGGACAGGGGTGGGGACGCCGTTGAACTGGCCGAGGAAGGATCCGATGGCGGTGCGCCGGGCGGCAACGATGACGATGTCGGACATGGGGGTGCCTCGCGGGAATGAAGGCCGATTATCGGCACACCCGCCACCCGGCGCCACCGTACACGGCGGCAGGCGACAGCCGCGCGCGATTGCGGTATAGAACCGGTTCGCAAGCGCGCGGGCGCCGGCCCGCCATCTCGGGAGAGGATGATGGGTTTCAAGGGCGGACGTTCGACGGACGGCCTCGGCCGTTCCCTGCTGGCCGTGGCAATCGCCGCGACCCTGGCCACCGGCCTGGCGGCCTGCGGGGGAGGTGGAGGCGGGGGAGGCGGCATCCGCCCGTCGCCACCGCCCACGTCCCCCCCGCCACCGCCGCCGCCCCCGCCGACTTCGCCACCGCCGCCGACGATCGAGCAGCCGGGGTTCGCCGATCACCTGACCACCATCAACGCCACCGCCGCCCAGCGCGGGGGCTACACCGGCGCCGGCTACCGCATCGGCGTGATCGACAGCGGCGTCAACCGGCAGCACCCGGGGCTGGCGGGCCGGGTCGACGCCAACCTCATCTACATCAATGCGCGGGACAACGACCTGTCGGTGGACGACGTGGTCGGCCACGGCACCACCGTGGCGCTGTTGGCCGCCGGCGCGCCGCTGGACCGCTGGCCCGGCGGCGTCGCCCCGGGCGCGCGCATCCTGTCGGCGCGCATCATCAACGACGAGCGCCCGGACGATGACGGCTCCGGACAGGGCAACGAGGTCACCGGCGCGCTGGGCATCCGCGGCATCCACCAGGACCTGGTCGCGCGCGGCATGCGCATCATGAACAACTCCTGGGGCGGCCTGTACTGGACCCGGAGCAACGTGACCGCGGCGATCGCCGACGAGTACCGCTTCTTCATCCGCGACCACGACGGGCTGGTGGTGTTCGCCACCGGCAACGAGGGCCGCGACGACCCCACCGACATGGCGTCGCTACCCAGCCAGCCCGGCGTCCCGGGCACCCTCCCGGCGGCGGACCTGGCGCGCGGCTGGCTGGCGGTGGCCGCGCTCAACACCTCGGCCCCGGACCAGCTGGCCTACTACTCCAACGCCTGCGGCGTGGCCCGCGACTACTGCCTGGCCGCGCCGGGCACGGCGATCTATCCCGGCCACGACAGCACCGCCGCCAACCTCGAGTTCTATTACGGCTCGGGCACCTCCTACGCGGCGCCACTGGTGTCCGGGGCCGCGGCCCTGGTGTGGGAGAAGTACCCGTATTTCAGCAACGACCTGGTGCGCCAGACCCTGCTGGGCACGGCCACCGACCTCGGCGCGCCCGGCCCGGACGAGGTGTTCGGCTACGGGCGCCTGGACTTGGAGGCCGCACTGGGCGGCCCCGGCAGGTTCGACTGGGGCGACGTGGCGGTGTCCTTCAGCGGCCAGTCCAGCTGGAGCAACCCGATCGCCGGCGATGGCGGCCTGGTCAAGCGCGGCAGCGGCACGCTCACCCTGGGCAGTCCCGGCGTCGCCCTGGACTACCTCGGCGCGACCCGCGTCGAGGGCGGCACCCTGCGCATCCACGGCGACCTGGCCAGCTCCACCGTGCGGGTCTCCAGCGGTGCGCGGCTGGCCGGGACCAACTGGCTCGGCGGCGACCTGGTCAACGCCGGCACCGTGCTGGTGGACGGCGGCCACGACGGCCAGCGCGGCTTCGTCATCGAGGGCGACTACGTCCATCGCGACGACGCGCGCCTGGCGCTGGTGGTGGGCTACGGCGGGCTCGAGGTGCGGGGCACCGCGACCATCGAGGGCGGCGATGTGCAGGTGGCCGGGCTGCGGCAGGGCTACATCGCCCAGGCCCGCGAGGAGGTGCTCAGCGCCGCCGGGGGACTCAGCGGCCGCTTCGACCGGCTGGGCACGGCGACCGGTGTGTTCCTGGACGCTTCGCTGGTTTACGGCGGCGACGATGTCTGGCTGGACGTGCGTCGCCTGGACGTGTCGGCGACGGCCGCATCGATGGGCGTGGAAGCCGCGGGACTGGGGGCGGCGCGCCGGATCGAATCGGCGTTCACCCTCATCGATGGCGGCACCGGCCTGGCCGCCAGTCCGGATTTCGCACGCCTCGCCGGCGACTTCCAGCGCAGCGCCAGCGTGGAGGCGGCGGCCGCCTCGTTGCGCAGCCTCTCCGGTGAGGTGCACGGCGCGGCGATGGCGGCCACCTTCGATGCGCTGGACATGGGGCGCCGCACGCTTTCGGGCCGGCTGGACCAGCTGGCCACGGGCGAGCGCCGCGCCGGTGGATGGATGGAATCGATGGGCGCGCCGGCCGCGGCCGTGGGCAGCGGCGGCGGGGCGCAGCTGGGCGGCTGGATGGCCGGGCAGGACCTGCACCTGCAGGGCAACCTCGTCGCCGGCCTGGCCGTGGCCGAGAGCCGTGGCGACAGTCGCTTCGAAGGGCTGGCCGACCGCAGCCGCGAGCGCCAGGCGCAGGTGCAGGCCTACCTGGGCGTGCCGGGCGAGCACGGCTACCTCGCCGGCCAGCTGGGCAGTGGCCAGTGGCAGCGCCAGACCGACCGCCAGCTGCTGGTCGGCAACGCGGCCCACGCCGTGCACGCGGACTACGACGGCAACTTCAGCAGTGCGGCGATGGAGGCGGGTTGGCGCTTCGGCGGCAATGGCGCCACCTTGGTGCCTTACGTGGGCATCGAGCACGCGCGCGTCAGCAGCGATGGCTTCCACGAGCAGGGCGGGTCCGGTCTGGGCCTGCGCACCGCAGCGCTCGACGCCAGCCGCAGCCAGGCCATGGCCGGGCTGCGCGCGTTCCATGACCTCGGCCGCTGGCGCTTGCAGGGCCATGCCGAGTGGCAGCAGACCCTGGCCAGCGCCGGGCTGTCGCCGCTGGCGAGCTTCGTCGGTATCGAGGCCTGGTCGCCGCTGGCATCCACCGATCCCACCCGGCCGGGCGGCCTGTTCGGCGTGTCCGCCCGGGCGTGGCTGAGCCCGCGCTCGCAGCTCGGCCTGGGCTACGACCAGCGCTTCGGCCCGCGCGGTGATGCCCGCCAGGTGTCGCTGCGGTACGCCCTGGAGTTCTGAGCCGGCACATGGCGATGGCGGCGCCAGTGCCGCCATCGCCCAGCAGGACTTCGCGACCGGGCAGACGGCACGCACAAGCGGCCTTGGCACACGCGGCAGGCCACTGCGGATGGCAGTGGCTGTCGCGGATCTCCACCCCCGGCCGTCTCCGTGGCAAGTCGGCTCCGATCGCACGTACCGCAACGTGGATAAGCGAAATGCACCCGGGGTCGGCACGTTCCGGGTGCGTGTAGCGAAGCGCATCGAGGGGGTGTTGGCACGCTGCGGATGCGTGTAGCGAAGCGCACCCAGGGGGGTGCTGGTACGTTCCGGGTACGCGTAGCTAAGTGCACCCAGGCGTTGGCACGCTCGGGCGTTTGTAGCGAAACGCACCCAGGCCGGTGCCGGTACGTTCCAGATATGTGTAGCGAACCGCATCCAGGCATAGGCACGTTCCGGGTCTGTGGAACGAAGAGCGCCTGGGGGCACATTCCGGGTCAGTGTGGAAGGCGCCGTTTACCCGGATGCGGTCTTCGGCCTTGTCCGGGCTATGTCCGTACCCGGCATGCGTAGCCCGGGTAAGCGAGGCGCACCCGGGGCCTGGCTGTACGAGGGGTCGCAACGAAGCATGTCGCCGCGCGGCCCGGAAGCCGGACGTCAAGTCCGTCCGGGCCCTGGGCCTACGCCGCGTCCGATCCTGCGGACCTGCTCAGCCGCGGTCCTCGAACAGCTCGCGGCCGATCAGCATCCGCCGGATCTCGTTGGTCCCGGCGCCGATCGCGTAGAGCTTGGCGTCGCGCAGGATGCGGCCGGTGGCGTACTCGTTGATGTAGCCGTTGCCGCCCAGGGTCTGGATGCCTTCCAGCGCCACCTGCACCGCCGCCTCGGAGGCATGCAGCAGGCAGCCGGCGGCGGCCGCGCGCGAGCGCATGCCGGCGTCGAAATCGCGCGCTACCTGGTAGGCGAAGGCGCGGCTGGACTGCAGCGCGGTGTACATGTCCGCCGCCTTGCCCTGCATCAGGCCGAACGTGCCGATGGCCGCATCGAACTGCCTGCGCTCGCGCATGTAGGGCAGGGCGATGTCCATCGCCGCCTGCATCAGCCCGATCGGCCCGCCGCTGAGCACCAGCCGCTCGGTGTCCAGGCCGCTCATCAGCACCCGCACGCCCTGGTTGACCTCGCCCAGCACGTTCTCCTGCGGGATCCGGCAGTCCTGGAACACCAGCTCGCAGGTGTTGGAGCCGCGCATGCCCAGCTTGTCGAGCTTCTGCGCGGTGGAGAACCCTGGCATGCCGCGCTCGACGATGAAGGCGGTCATGCAGCGGCTGCCGGCCTCCCTGCCGGCGGTGCGCATGTACACCAGCAGCACGTCGGCCTCCGGGCCGTTGGTGATCCACATCTTGTTGCCGTTGGCCACCCATACGCCGTCCTGCAGTTCGGCGGTGCAGCGCATCGAGCCGACCACGTCAGAGCCGGCGCCCGGCTCGCTCATCGCCAGCGCACCCTTCCACTCGCCGCTGCACAGCTTGGGCAGGTACCTGCGGCGCTGGGCGTCGTTGCCGTTAAGGAACAGGTTGGACACGCACAGGTTCGAATGCGCGCCGTAGCTCAGCCCCACCGAGCCGGACGCCCGCGAGATCTCCTCCATCGCCACCAGGTGCGCCAGGTAACCCATGCCGCTGCCACCGAACTGCGGGTCCACCGTCATGCCCAGCAGGCCCATCTCGCCCAGCTTCGGCCACAGGTCCTGGGGGAAGGCGTTGTCCTCGTCGATCCTCGACGCGCGCGGCGCGATCTCGGCTTCGGCGAACCGCTGGACGGCCTCACGCAGTGCGTCGATCTCTTCCCCAAGCTGGAACGCCCGCATCCGCCGCCTCTCGCTGATGGTTTCAGTTGAACCTAGTGTAGTGCGGGACCGTGACCGGTCATGTGCGGGTGCAACATCGCGGGAGGGTCCGGAGGAGGGTGGGGCAGAGGCCTGGAAGCAGTGCAAGCCTTGGTGGCCCGGCCATGGCCGCAACCCCGACCGCCTGCCGGCGCGTTTCCAGATGCAGCTGCACAAGCTGCCCTGGAACGACGAGCCCGGCCGTTGCGCGCCACGGCCGGTCGAGCTGCCCGCTCCGGGGACTCCCAGGCACGCGCGACGACCCTCGTCCCCGGGTGCGCTGCGGTTATCCGGGCTACCGGGGTAGGGGGCGACAGCGAGCGCCCCGAGCCGGGATCAGGGCCGCGGCCCGGACTATCCCCGGACATGCGCGACCGACCCACCGCCTCGCGAGACGGACTGACCGGCCAATCCACAGGCCCTGGGCGCGCAGGCAATGTCACGCACTGCCGAAGAAGCCATGATCCGGGAGATCGAAGGACGCCGCCTCCCGGGGATCCGGAGCGGGCGGCAAGGGATGGGCCGCAGCCGCGGGTGGGTACAGGGAGATGCGCCCGGGCGGTGACCCGGAATCCCAGGGTGCGGCGGCCCTCCGGAGCCATGCTCACGGCTGACGGCCGCCGGCATCGGCGGCGACGGTGTCCCGGCGTCCACCCATGCAGCGCCCTTTCAGCGCTCCGGCGCTAAGGGGCGGGATCCGGGGGCCTGCGGGCAGGCGTTGGTCGAGTCCCGGACGACGCAAAGGCGCCGGTGCTGGCGTATGCCGGGACGAGGGCGCTTGACTGGGCAGCGCAAGGCCTGGATCCCGTACCCATGATCCGGCGGCTGCCTCCCCGATCCACTCATGATCCAGGTCCCGGCGCTCGATATCGCCCACCGCACGCGCTTGCCCGCAGGGCGGGTCGACGTCGCCAGCCGGGCGTGGCTCGCAGTCGCAAGACAGCCCCGTGCGATGGAAACCAGCGCCAGCGCAAGGCCCGGCCATGCCGGGCCGCGCTTCCTCAGTGCTGCTCGCCGCGCAGGTGGGCCATGCGCGGGGTCGCCCGGCCCATCGGCAGCTTCAGCCGCCCGATCGCCGCCAGCCGCGCCTCGGCGATCCGGTCCGCGGCGTACTGCGGGCTGATGCCCTCGCGCTCGGACAGGTCGAACACCTTTGCGGTGTTGTGGTAGATGCTGCGGATCAGCCGCATCGCCCGCTCGCGGTTATAGCCGTCGATCTCCAGCGACACGTTCATCACCCCGCCGGCGTTGACCACGTAATCCGGCGCGAACAGGATGCCGCGCCGGTGCAGCTCGTCGCCCACCGCGTGGCTGGCGAGCTGGTTGTTGGCCGAGCCGCAGACGATCTTCGCCTTCAGCTGGTCCAGCATCTCCATGTCGATCGCCCCCTCCATCGCGCAGGGCGCGAACACGTCGGCCTCCACCCGGTGGATCTCGCTGGCGTCCACCGCCTCGGCGCCATGCTCGGCCACCGCCCGCTGCACCCGCGCCGGGTCCAGGTCGCTGACATACAGCTTGGCGCCGCGCTCGCGCAGCAGCTTCACCAGCTCCATGCCGATGTGGCCCAGACCCTGCAGCGCGATGCTCGTGCGCCCGATCTCCTCGTGGCCCAGCTTGCGCTGCAGGCTCGCCATCAGCGCCTGCAGCGTGCCGTAGGCAGTGAACGGCGCCGGATCGCCCGAGCCGCCGTGCGCCTGGTGCACGCCGGTGACGTACTCGGTCTCCAGGTACACCAGCTCCATGTCGTTGACGTCGGTGCCCACGTCCTCGGCGGTGATGTAGCGGCCGCCCAGGGCGTCCACCGCCCGGCCAAAGGCGCGGAACAGCGCCTCGGTCTTGTCCTTGTGCGGGTCGCCGATGATCACGGCCTTGCCGCCGCCCACGTTCAGCCCCGCCAGCGCGTTCTTGTAGGTCATCGTGCGGCTCAGGCGCAGGACGTCACGCACCGCGTCGGCCTCGTTGGCGTAAGGGCGCATACGCACGCCGCCCAGCGCCGGGCCGAGCACGGTGTTGTGCACGGCGATGATGGCCTTCAGGCCGATATCCGGGTTGTTGCAGAAAACCACCTGCTCGTGGCCGGAGGTGGCGAGTGTTTCGAACAGCATGGGCGGGCTCCGCTTGGGGTCGCGCATGGACGGACGGCGTTCCCGGCGGCGCCGCGGCGCGGGCCGGAAACAAAAAAGCGACGGGGCCGGGTCGGGGGCGTGCGTCGCGGTGGCCATTCTACCCCCAGCGCGCCACGCGGCCGCGACACCGCTTGCACATGCGAACGGTCGTGCTATTTTGCGTGCATGAATCTCCCTGCACCTGCCACCGCCAAGGGCGCCAGCACCCGCGACATGCTGCTCGGGCGTGCCTGCGAGCTGGCGGGCAAGGTCGGGCTGGAAGGGGTGACCATCGGCGAGCTGGCCAGCGCGGCCGGCATGTCCAAGAGCGGGGTATTCGCCCATTTCGGCTCGCGCGAGGACCTGGTCCGCCAGACCCTGGACTGGGCCGCGGCGCAGTTCACCGGCCGGGTGATGGCGCCAGCGCTGCGCCTGCCGCGCGGCCTGCCGCGGCTGGAAGCGATGGTGGACGGCTGGATCCGGTGGGTGGTCGACCATCCCGACGGCTGCGTGTTCCTCGGCGCGGCCACCGAATACGACGGCCGTCCCGGCCCGATGCGCGACCACGTCGCCGACCTGATGGAGCGCTGGCGCCAGGCGGTCGAGCGGGCGGGGGCCATGGCCATCGACGAGGGCCACCTGCGTGCCGGGGCCGATCCGGTGCTGCTGGCGTTCGAGCTGCACGGCATCCTGTACGGCCTTCACCACCTGCGCCTGCACCAGCCGGCGCAGGCCCCGGCGCTGGCGCGCCGCGCGGTGCAGGACCTGTTCGACCGTTACCGGGCCGGCGCCGCCGTCCCGGCTTCCTCCCCCCGCTGACCCTGGAGCCCCGGATGGCCACCCGCCCGCCACGATCGCCGCAAAAAAGCACGACCGTTCTAAATGCAGCCGTGCCCTGGCCGGTGCGCTGGTGCTTCGGGGTCGGCGGCTGGCTGGCGCCGTCGGCCACGGTGCGCCAGGCCTCGCGGATCTTCGCCACCCCGATGACCCGCTCGCGTCGGCGCGCGCTAGCCGCCGAGTGCGAGGACGCCCGCATCGGCCAGGTCCGCAGTGGCGGGCATGACCTGGCGACCTACACCTGGGGCGACCCGGCGCGCGAGCCGTGGGTGCTGTTCGCCCACGGCTGGTCCAGCTTCGGCCTGCGCTGCCGGCCGTGGGTGGCGCCGCTGCGCGAGGCCGGCTACGCCGTGGTCGCCTTCGACCTGCCGGGCCATGGCCGCAACCCCGGCTGCCAGACCAACCTGCCCGAATGCGCCGCCGCGCTGGCCGCGGTGGCCGCCGCGCACGGGCCGGCCGCTGCGGTGGTAGCCCATTCGCTGGGCGGAGCGGCCACCGCGCTGGCCCTGCGTGACGGCCTGCGCGCCGAGCGCGCGGTGCTGCTGGCGCCGGCGGCCGACATGCGCGCGGCGGGCGTCCGTTTCGGGCGCATGGTCGGCCTGCGCGAGCCGCTGGTGGCACGCATGTGGCAGGGCTTCGAGCGCCGCCTCGGCGTGCAGGTCGACAGCCTCGGCGCACACCTGCACGTGCCGTCCCTGGCCACGCCCGCGCTGGTGGTCCACGACCTGGAGGACACCGACGTCCCCTGGGACGAGGGCGAGCGTTACGCCCGCCTGTGGCCGGCCGCGCGCCTGCTCAGCACCTGCGGGCTGGGCCATCACCGCATCGCCGGCGACCCGGCCGTGATCGAGGCCGCGCTGCGCTTCCTGCGCGGCGAGCCGGTGGGCGAGCGCGTGGTGTCCTCGCCGAACCTGCCGTTCGGGCTGGACTGACGGCCGGCAACCCGGTCCGCGAGTCCGGCAGGCGGCCGTGGCGCGCCAGCGCCACCCGCCCGGTTGGCGTGCGGCGTGCCGGGGCCACACGCCACCGCCTCTGTCAGCCCAGCAGGATCACACCCCACACCACGCCCACCATGAGCAGGGCCACGCCCTGGGCGGCGCTGCCCATGTCCTTGGCGTTCTTGGACAGAGGATGCAGCTCCAGCGAGATGCGGTCCACCACTGCTTCGATCGCCGAGTTGAGCAGCTCGGTGAGCAGGCTGACGAGGCACACCCCCAGCATCACCGCCCGCTCGACCGCGCTGACCTCCAGCACGCAGGCCACCCCGGCGAGCGCGCCATGCAGCACCAGCAGCTGCCGGAACGCGGCCTCGCCGCGCACGGTGGCCAGGAAGCCGTCGCGCGAATGGCGCATGGTGTGGACGATCCGCGCCAGGCCACTGCGTCCATGCGGGTACTTGCCGGATCCGGCGGGGGCGGGGGCGGACATGCGGTTTCCTCGGCGCAGCAGAACTGCGCGCAGCCTGGGCCCGCCGTTGTCAGGAAGTTGTCAGGCGCACGCGCCGGCGCCCGCCACGCCCGCAGGTCGCGCACCTGGCGGTGCGCCTACGCCGCGCCGTGCAAGTCCAGGGTGAAGCGGCAGCCGTGCTCCGAACTCTCCACGGTCATGCGCCAGCCCAGGTGCTCCACCACGCGCTGCACGATGGACAGCCCCAGGCCCTCGCCGCTGCGGCGGGAGCCGGCCTGGAAACGCTGGAACTGCTGCGGGTCGATGCTCGGCGGCAGGCCCGGCCCGGTATCGGCGATGCGCAGGGTGGTGCTGTCCAGCGCGATACGCACCTGGCCCTGGTCGGTGTACTGGCAGGCATTGCGCATCAGGTTCAACACCACGCTGCGCGCCAGTTCGGCGTTGGTGTGCACATGGATGTCCCCGGGTGCATCCAGCACCAGCTCGACCGGTTTGCCCGCCAGCCAGGGCCGGCAGCGCTCCATGCACTCTTCGATCAGCGGACGCAGCGCCACGTCCGTGCGCGCCAGGCCGTGCGGGTCGCGCGAGAGCAGCAGCAGGCAGGAGAGCTGCCGCTGCATCTCGTCGGTGGTGCGCAGGATCCGCTGCGCGCTCGCCACCAGGTGGCTGTCGGCCGGCAGCTGGTGGGCGATGGTCTCCGCCGCGCCGGCGATGATCGCCAGCGGCGTGCGCAGCTCATGGCTGGCATCGCCGACGAAGCAGCGCTCGCGCTGCAGGAACTGCTCGGCCTCGTCGCTGTGCTGGGAGAACGCCCGCGCCAGCACGCCGATCTCGTCGCGCGCCTCCTGGAAGGGGAAGGGCTTCTCCTTGCGCTGCACCGCCTCGGCCAGCCGGGTGATCGGCGCGATCACCCGCTCGGCGGTCAGCCGACCGATCCAGAACGCGCACAGGATGCACAGCAGGATGACCACGGCCGCATAGCCGTCGATCACGTGTTCCAGGTAGGCGTACGAGGCCGCATCCTGCAGCAGGTAGTAACGCTGCGGGCCGATGTCGAACACCATCAGGTGCCAGACGTCGGCCTGGCCGACGGTGTGGTAGCCGGGCGGGTAGGCGCGCAGGTCGGCCGGGACGTCGCCGGCGTCGTACAGCCGGCTGCCGTCGGGCATGGCCGGCGTGACGCCGCGGGCGATGTCCGTTTCCACCCGGTGCATCTCGCTGTGCAGGGTCTCGGAGATGACGTAGGCGCGCAGGTCGTCGTAGTCCAGCTGCTCGGCCAGCACGACGAACCCCATCACCGCCACCATCAGCAGCACGAACGAGACCGTGATGCGGGTGCGCAGCGAGGTCGTGCGGAGGACGGATTTCATGGGCGCCGGCGCGGGGTGGAGTGGGCTAGGGGGCCACGGCGCCGGCCGCTGCGGCCAGGCGCCAGCCGGTACCGTGCACCGTCTCGATGAGCGCCTGGTCGAACGGCCGGTCCACCTGCTGGCGCAGCTCGTGCACATGGGTGCGCAGGGCGCCACTGTCCGGCGGGTCGTCGCCCCACAGCAGGTATTCGAGCGCCTGCTTGCGGACCACGTCCGGCGCCGCGCGCACCAGGCACAGCAGCAGCTTGTGGGTGCTGGGGGTGAGGTTGATGGCCTTGCCCTGGCGCCATGCCCGTGCCAGCCGGGTCTCCACGGTCAGGTCGGCCCAGGCCACCGTGCCCTGCACCTGCTGCCCCTGCGCGCGGCGCACCAGCGCCTTGATGCGCGCGTCCAGCTCCTTGAGCGAGAACGGCTTGACCAGGTAATCGTCGGCGCCGAGCGCCAGGCCCTGCACGCGGTCGTCCACCGGATCGCGCGCGGTCAGCATCAGCACCGGCACCGGGTTCTGGAACTCCTCGCGCAACTGCTGGCACAGGGTCATGCCATCCAGACGCGGCAGCATCAGGTCCAGCAGGATGGCGTCGTAATCGTTCTGCGTGGCCATGCGCAGGCCGGTGGCGCCGTCGCGTGCATCGTCCAGCACGTAACCCAGCGGCTCGAAGAAGGCATACAGGTTGGCGACCAGTTCGGGGTTGTCTTCGATGATGAGCAGGCGGGTCATGGCGCGCGGAAGTCTAACAACATCCTGACACGCGGTTTCCAAGACTGCGCCCGCTTTATCCAGCGGAAATCCTGCGTGTCCAATCGACCTGCCCCATGGCGGCCCAGCCCGGTCCAGCTGACCTGGATGGCCGCGTTCTTCTTCACCACCATCGGCAACCTGGTGCTCTGGCGCACCCTCTGGTCACACCTGGAACTGGACGGGCTGCGCAGCGTGCTGTTCCTGGCCAGCCTGCCGCTGTTCCTGTTCTGCGTGTTCAACCTGCTGCTCACCCCGGTGCTGGCGCTGCCGTACCTGCGGCGCCCGCTGCTGGCGCTGCTGGTGGTGGTCAGCGCGTGCTGCACCTACTTCATGCTCCACTACAACGTGCTGATCGACCGCAGCATGGTCCAGAACGTGTTCGAGACCAATCAGGCCGAGCTCGGCTCCTACCTCTCCCTGCCGCTGGTGCTCACCGTCGTGGTGCTGGGCGTGCTGCCGGCCATCGGCACCTTGCTGCTGCGCACCCGGCCGGCCCGCGGCCGGTGGCAGGCCCTGCTGGGATGGGCGGGCAACGCCGCGCTCTCGCTGCTGGTACTGGCCGCCGTGGCCGGGCCGTTCTACAAGGATTACGCCTCCCTGCTGCGCAACAACCGGCAGATCCGCGACCAGGTGCTGCCCTTCAACTTCGTGCGCAACACCCACGGCTATCTGGTGCGCAAGCACAGCGAGGGTGCCCAGCCGCTGCGCCCGGTGGCGCAGGACGCCACCCGCCCGGCCGCAGCGGCCGGCCAGCGCCCGAAGCTGGTGGTGCTGGTGGTGGGCGAGACGGCCCGGGCGTCCAACCTGCAGCTCAACGGCTACCCGCGCGACACCAACCCGGTGCTGTCGCGCCGGCGCGACATCATCAGCTTCCTGCACGTGTCCTCGTGCGGCACCGCCACCGCCATCTCGGTGCCGTGCATGTTCTCGCGCTGGATCCGCACCGAATACGAAGCGGTGCGCGCGGCGACCGAGGAAAACCTGCTGGACATCCTCCAGCGCACCGGCGTGCAGGTGCGCTGGCGCAACAACAACAACGGCGGCTGCAAGGGCGTATGCGCGCGCGTGCCCACCGAGGACATGCCCGCGCTGAAGGTGCCCGGCCACTGCGTCAACCGTGACGGCACCTGCCTGGACGCGGTGCTGCTGCACCAGCTGCAGGAACGGATCGACGCCATGCCCGGCGACGCGCTGGTGGTGTTGCACCAGCTCGGCAGCCACGGGCCCACCTATTCCCAGCGCTATCCCGACGATGCCCGCGCCTTCACCCCCACCTGCGACAGCAACCGCATCCAGCACTGCAGCCGCCAGGCCCTGCTGAACACCTACGACAACACCCTGGTCTACACCGACCGCATGCTCGGCCAGACCATCGACCTACTGGAGGGCTACGCCGGCCAGCGCGACGTGGCGATGATCTACGTTTCCGACCACGGCGAGTCGCTGGGCGAGCACGGGCTGTATCTGCACGGCACGCCTTACTTCCTCGCCCCCGACGAGCAGACCCACGTGCCGCTGCTGATGTGGTTCTCGCCGCAGTTCGCCCGCGGTGCGCGCCTGAACCTGGATTGCCTGCGCTACCGCGCGGAGAAGGTCGCCTACAGCCACGACAACCTCTACCACTCGATGCTGGGCCTGTTCGAGGTGCAGACCGCGGTCTACCGGCCCGCGCTGGATGTATTCGCCGGCTGCCGCGCTTCATAGAGGAAGAGCAGGGCGGGGCCCCGCGATCACCCGGACGGGGCGCGAGGCCACGGGCCGGTTCCCGTCGCCCCATGCCAGCCCGTCGCGCGCGGGCTCGGCGCTGCAGTGCACAATCAGTTTCGGATGCAAGCACCTAGAATCGAGCCACGTCCCTGATTGCCGGTGTCCGCATGAGCACGCCCGTCCGCCATCTCCCCGGGGCCCGCCCCGACACCGCCGCCAGCCACCCGCCCGCCTCCGCGCCCGGCCCCGACACCACGCCGCTGCGCTTCGTCACCGCGGCCAGCCTGTTCGACGGCCACGACGCGGCGATCAACATCATGCGGCGGCTGATCCAGGCCCAGGGCGCCGAAGTCATCCACCTCGGCCACAACCGCAGCGTGGAGGACGTGGTCCGCGCCGCGCTGCAGGAGGATGCCGACGCCATCGCCCTGTCCAGCTACCAGGGCGGCCACGTCGAGTACTTCAAGTACATGGTGGACATGCTGCGCGAGAAGGGCGCCGCGCATATCCGCGTGTTCGGCGGCGGTGGCGGCACCATCACCCCGGAGGAGATCCGCGAGCTGGAGGCCTACGGCGTCGAGCGCATCTACCACCCCAACGACGGCATGAAGATGGGGCTGGTGGAGATGATCGAGGACGTGGTCGCCCGCGCCGGCGCCGCGCGGGAGAAGAAAAACCGGGGTCAGAGTGCACTTTCCCCCGCCGCCTCCGACGCCACCGCCAGCACGCACGGGAAAGTGCACTCTGACCCCGGTTTTGCCTCCCTCGACGAGACCGGCATCGCGCGCATGCTCAGCGCGATCGAGGACGGCACCTACGCGGAGGCCGAGCTGGCACTGATGCGCCGCGGCTGGGCCCGCCCGCGCGGCGAGGGCGAGGCCGCGCCGCCGGTCATCGGCATCACCGGCACCGGCGGCGCCGGCAAGTCCTCCGTCACCGACGAGCTGCTCAACCGCTTCCTGGCCTGCTTCCCGGCCATGCGCATCGCCGTGCTGTCGGTGGACCCGACCCGCCGCCGCAGCGGCGGCGCGCTGCTGGGCGACCGCATCCGCATGAACTCCCTGCGCAGCCACCGCGTGTACATGCGCTCGATGGCCACCCGCCGCCAGAACAGCGCCACCAATACCGTGATGCGCGACTGCATCGGCTATCTGAAGTCGCTGGATTTCGACCTGGTGATCGTGGAGACCGCCGGCATCGGCCAGTCCGACTCGGAGATCGTCGACCTGGTCGACTTCCCGATGTACGTGATGACGAGCGACTACGGCGCGGCCAGCCAGCTGGAGAAGATCGACATGATCGACTTCGCCGAGGCCATCGTGCTCAACAAGTACGACCGCCGCGGCGCCGAGGACGCCCTGCGCGACGTGCGCAAGCAGTGGAAGCGCAACCGCGTCGCCTTCCAGATGCCCGACGAGGAGGTGCCGGTCTACCCGACCATCGCCAGCCAGTTTAACGACCCCGGCGTGAGCTGGATGTTCGCCAACCTGTGCCGGCTGCTGCGCGGCAAGACCGGCGCCGGCGCCACCGGCAGCCGCTGCGACTTCCAGCCCGGCATCGACACCACGCTGAAGGAGCCGCGCGCCACCGTGCTGATCCCCGGTGCGCGCGTGCGCTACCTGGCCGAGATTGCCGAGCAGGGCAGGGCGATCAACCGCCGCATCGAGACCGAGGCCCAGACCGCCGCCCGCGCCCAAGCCTGCTGGGAGGCCCTGCGCGAGCTGGAGGATGTGCAGCTGCCCGAAGCCCTGGCCCTGTATCCGGCCGAGGCGCTGCAGGACGGCGGCGACCGCTCGCTGCTCACCCTGCGCCAGCGCTACAACGACGCGGTGCAATCGCTGTCCAGCGAATCCCTGCGCCTGCTGCGCCAGTGGCCGGCAAGGCTAAAGTCCATCACCGACGACACCACCGAGTACCAGGTGCGCGGCAAGGCCATCCGGGTCGAGAACTACCGCCAGTCGCTCAGCCACCAGAAGATCCCCAAGATCGCCGCGCCCACCTACCGCTCCTGGGGCGAGCTGCTGACCTTTCTCGGCAAGGAGAACCTGCCCGGCAGCTACCCCTACACCGGCGGCGTGTACCCGTACCGCCGCACCGGCGAGGACCCGATCCGCATGTTCGCCGGTGAGGGCACGCCGGAGCGCACCAACCGCCGCTTCCATTACCTGTCCGCCGGGCAGCCGGCCGCGCGCCTGTCCACCGCGTTCGACTCGGTCACCCTCTACGGCGAGGACCCGGCGCCGCGCCCGGACATCTACGGCAAGATCGGCAACTCCGGCGTCAACGTGCCCACCCTGGACGACATGAAGAAGCTCTACTCCGGCTTCGACCTGTGCGCGCCGACCACCAGCGTCTCCATGACCATCAACGGCCCGGCGCCGATGATCCTGGCGATGTTCCTCAACACCGCCATCGACCAGCAGGTGGAAAAGCACCTCAAGGCCGACCCGCAGCGCTGGGCGCAGGCCCAGCAGAAGATCGATGCCTTCTTCGAAGGCCGGCAGCGCCCGATCTACCACGGCGAGCTGCCGGCCGGTAACGACGGCCTGGGCCTGGGCCTGCTGGGCATCACCGGCGACCAGCTGGTGGACGCCGACACCTACGCCGCGATCAAGGCGCAGACGCTCAAGACCGTGCGCGGCACCGTGCAGGCCGACATCCTGAAAGAGGACCAGGCCCAGAACACCTGCATCTTCAGCACCGAGTTCGCCCTGCGCATGATGGGCGACATCCAGCAGTACTTCGTCGACCACCAGGTCCGCAATTTCTACTCGGTGTCCATCTCCGGCTACCACATCGCCGAGGCCGGGGCGAACCCGATCAGCCAGCTCGCCTTCACCCTGAGCAACGGCTTCACCATCGTCGAGTACTACCTCGCCCGCGGCATGCACATCGACGACTTCGCGCCCAACCTGAGCTTCTTCTTCAGCAACGGCATGGACCCGGAGTACACCGTCATCGGCCGCGTCGCCCGCCGCATCTGGGCGCGTGCCATGCGCGAGCGCTACGGCGCAAACGAGCGGTCGCAGATGATGAAGTACCACATCCAGACTTCCGGCCGCTCCCTGCACGCGCAGGAGATCCAGTTCAACGACATCCGCACCACGCTGCAGGCCCTGTACGCGCTGTTCGACAACTGCAACAGCCTGCACACCAACGCCTACGACGAGGCCATCACCACGCCCACCGAAGAAAGCGTGCGCCGCGCCGTGGCCATCCAGATGATCATCAACAAGGAGCTGGGCCTGAACTACACGGAGAACCCGTGGCAGGGCAGCTTCGCCGTCGAGTACCTCACCGACCTGGTGGAAGAGGCCGTCTACAAGGAGTTCGAGGCCATCAGCGAGCGCGGCGGCGTGCTCGGCGCCATGGACACCATGTACCAGCGCGGCAAGATCCAGGAAGAGTCGATGTACTACGAGCACAAGAAGCACGACGGCTCGCTGCCCCTGGTGGGCGTCAACACCTTCCTGCCCAAGGAACACGCCGGCGAAGTGGCCACCGAGATCGAGCTGATCCGCTCCACGGAAGGAGAGAAGGCCCAGCAGATCGCCAATGTCCGGGCCTGGCAGGCCAACCGCAACGCACTGGCGCCGGAAGGCGAGACCGGCCACGCCCATGTGGTTCAGGATGAAACTGTGACCGAGGCCCACAACGGCCACGGCCTGGCGTATCTTCAAGACACGGCGCGTCGGCGGGGGAACGTCTTCGAGGCGCTGGTCGAAGCGGTCAAGACCCACTCACTGGGGCAGATCAGTCATGCCTTGTATGACGTGGGTGGGGAGTATCGGCGGAATATGTGACGCGGCCCGAGTTGGGCGTTCGAGGACAGCTGCCAGCAGGTTCCGTCTTCTTTCTCAGGGGGATTCATGGAAGTTCGTCGCATCAGTACGTGGCGGGAACTGGAGCTGGAAGATCTGGTTTACGCATATCGAAAAGCTAAGGCTGACTGCTTTTTTGATCGATCGCTGCATCTCTCCCAAGTGTTCGTCTCGTACGAGAAGGAGCTTCATCAGAATCTTGCTCGCTTGTTACTTGAGCTCCGTGAGGACGGCCTTCAGGCGGTACTGGCACGAAACTTCGGTGAGTATCGTCTGGTCCCAAAGAAATTAAGCAAGAGGCGCTTGGATTCTGCCGCGCCTGGGCATGTCTACTTCTCAGATCCCGAGCGTGCGTTTGAGTTCTTATTGAAGTCCGAAGAGCTGACTCCAGAGTTTCGTCTTGTCGGCGTTTTCTCTGTTGAGCTACATGTTCTATCTGCACTCTGGATCAATCTAGTCGGCCATCAGTTCGATGAGCGCCTGAATGGGTGCGTCTATGGGTCGCGGCTGCGGCGTTATCGCGGTAATAGCGCGCTCGACGCGGATGGCGGAAGATATACCTCGGCGCGCCGGGTTCATTTCAGCCGTATTTTTCTCCATACAGGAAATGGAGAGACAACGGCTTCGCTTCGCTCAAGGGCGGGCTGGAGAAGGGTGAGGCCTTGGTAGCCGTCTCCCTGGATTTTCGGAACTACTACCACACTATTGATTCGGCATTCCTGAAACTCAAAGATTTTCAAGACTACCTCGGACTCAATCTTAACGACTTTGAGAAGTCTTTTACGGCCGCGGTTGCGGACTTTCTTTCGCAGTGGTCAGAGAGGGCTTCAGATGAGTTAAATATCTATGCGACAAGTGCGGGTGGGGATCGGCTGGTGGGCGGGCTTCCGATCGGCCTATCAGCCACTCGTCTTATTGCAAACTGCCTCCTGGCAAAGTGGGACAACTTCGTTGAGCGTCAACTGTTGCCCGTCTATTACGGTCGCTATGTGGATGACGTTCTGCTTGTGCTAAGAGATCCCGGGAATATTGATTCTCAAGGGTTAATGGAAATGCTGGTGAGGCGATCGGAAGGGTTGATCGCTGAAAATCTTGAAGGTGGTTGGGATGTGAGGTTGGGCGCGAGTTATCAGGGCGGTTCCAAGCTTTCGTTTCAGGACGGTAAACACAAGGTGTTCTTCTTGCGCGGTCAAGGCGGGCTTGATCTTCTCGACAGTATTGAGAAGGAAATTCGCAGTGTATCCAGCGAGCGGAGGCTAATGCCTGACTTGTCGATGCTGGAGGAGTCAACTGCAGCGCAAGTTCTGTCTGCCGCTGGTTCTGTTAGTGAAGGCGCGGACACATTGCGTCGAGCAGATGGCCTCTCCGTCCGGAGGCTCGGCTGGTCGCTGCAGCTGCGCAACGCTGAGACTGTCGCGCACGACCTCAGGCCGGAAGATTGGAGGGAGGAGCGGCTTAAGTTCTATAAGTTCGCTCAGAATCACATCCTTCGTAGTGATCGGTTCTTAGATCACGCTGATTATCTTCCCCGCCTCCTGTCACTTGCGGTTGCTCTGGAGGACTGGGCTGAGGCCTTGGCATTGTTGCGAAGCTCCCTGTCATCGATTGATCGTCTTCAAAGCGCGGCGAAGGTGGGGGTTATCAGAAGTGTCCGCATAAATGGATACTCGTTGGATGGCGCTGGTCCGGAGTCGTGGATGTCGTTGATTCGTGGTGTGACAGAGGCCGCGGGTGAAGCTGTACTCCGGTCATATCGCTGGAAGGACCGAGGTCCCGTTCGGCTGAACAGGTCTGCTGAAGAGCTGATGACGGAGTTGGGTCTGGTTGGAGATCCTCAGCGAGTTCTTGATGTTGTGCGGGATCTTCGCGAGCACGATTGGAGCAAGGTTGCGTACAAGGATCATGTTCGTCGCTATACGCAGATCACTCGAGAGGAGGGTCGCGAGGAAAAGCAGATTGCTTCCTGTTACGAAGGGTTCGATGACTTGGTTGAGTTCTTACGTGTCTCGAATGATGGCGAGAAACTTCGATTACGCCAAAGCGATCAGCCCCATCGTGAGTCGGTATTTCCATATATCTTTGCGACTAGGCCATATACAGCTCAAGAGATTGCATTGTTAGTTCCGGCGTGTATTTATGGGGACGAAGCAGAGCCTGGTGCTGCGATTTGGGCGCGATATGTGCGAGCGGTGCGTGGGGTATGGGTAAGGCCGAAGATTGTGGAGCAAGTGGCTGAGCTGTCCCCGCCGGGTCGCGGTGCTGACGCAGGCGTGTGGGTGGTTGGAAAGCCAGATTCGAAGCCGGTCCGGCTTGGGATAACGAGCTTGCTAACTACGAACGCATCGTGGGCCGCATGCGCAGGCGGTGGGTCTGATCTGTCTCCTGGTCGATATCGCAGGCTCGCTCGCCTGATTAATCAGTGTTTGTCACTGACGCCTAGGCCAACTCATGTGCTTCTTCCCGAGCTGTCGCTGCCTGAGCGGTGGATTTCCAGCGTCGCTGCGCGCTTGAGGGACGCGGGTATTAGTTTGATCGCTGGTCTAGATTATACAAGAGCGCAGCCTGACAGGATTTTCAGTGAGGCGCTTCTTGTATTATCTGATGACCGCCTTGGTTATCCGTCAACGATAGAGATTCGGCAAAGGAAGTGCCTGCCAGCGCCGCCAGAGGAAGAAGAGTTGTATGTGAAGTATGGGCAGGTGTGGGATCAGCGTCCAACGGTGAAGCCCATCTACGATCACAAAGGCCTATCGTTTGGCGTTCTGGTCTGTTCTGAACTTCAGAGCATTGGCTACCGGCAGAGGTTTCAGGGAAAGGTCGATGCTTTGTTTGTGCTTTCATGGAACCGGGATCTTGATACTTTTAGTGCATTGGTAGAGTCCGCTGCACTGGATGTGCATGCGTACATTGCACTCGTTAATAACAGGCTTTACGGCGATAGTCGGGTGCGCGCCCCAATGAAGGAGTCCTTCAAGCGTGATCTCTGTCGCGTTAGAGGAGGGGGCGACGACTACGTAGTCGTCGTCGATATTGAGATCGACCCGCTTCGTAGGTTTCAGTCCCGAGCAAAGAACTGGCCACGCGATGACGATGCATATAAGCCGGTTCCTGAATCATTTGAAATTTCTACGAGAAGAAAGCGACTGCCTGTTTGAGTGCGAGAGCAAAAGTTTGGGCGAGGAAAGAGGTGGTAAACAGGCGTCATGGTGCAATTCCCAAGCCGCGCGCATTGCGGAGCCCAGGTCAAGAACCAAGAACCGGGCGAAACAGGGGTCAGAGTCGAATTTCTTTGGGGTAAGGGGGGCATTTTTTAGCGTTGATCGCGGGCGGCCGGGTGGTCTTACCTCAAGGCTTCACCCCACCAGGCAAGAAGCAGCCCCGCGGTGCGTCCCTGCAATGTCCGGATTGGCATCTTTCAGCGCGTTATTCGCATTGCTGTGGCCGGGGCAGGGGCCGCATGGGCGTGGCTATCCTATGCCGGCGCGGGGCGATGCCCCTGGCCGCGGCGCGGTGGCAGCCTGGCGTCGTGCGCAGCAATCCGGACAGACCATGGGGAGGTGGGGACTGATGGAGCATCAACACAAGGTGGACCTGATGCGGCGCAACCTGCTGCTGGGTTCGGCGGCGCTGGGTGTGGCGGCGTGCATTCCGCCGGTTTTCGCGGCCTCCGGCGGCATCACCGCCACCATCAATCCCGCGGCAACACGTCCGCCGATTTCGCCGATGATCTACGGCGGTTTCATCGAGCACATCGGCAACCTGATCAATCACAGCCTGTGGAGCGAGACGCTCGACGACCGCAAGTTCTATTACGGGGTCCTGGCCGAGCGCGACAGGAAGCCCGAGGATCGCCGCGGCGCGATGGGCTTCATGGAGAAATGGGTCGCCATCGGGCCGATCTCCGCGACCGCGCTGGATACCGAACGTGCCTGGGTGGGCGAGCACAGCCCGGTCGTCACCGTCGAAGGTTCGCAGGAGCGGGGGATGGTGCAGCACGGCCTGGCCCTGAAATCCGGTACGTCGTACGACGGCCGCATCGTGCTGTGGGCCGACCCGGGGGTGACGGTCACCGTCAGGCTGGCCAGCGGAGATGGCGGCAAGACACTTTCGACTCGGGTGCGCGCGTCGTCGCAGTGGCAGACGCAGCGCTTCCGTTTCGATCCCGGCATGGACACCACCGAGGCACGGCTGGAGATCGTCGGCCAGGGCCGCGGCCACTTCGGCGTGGGGGCGGTGTCGCTGATGCCGGCGGACAACGTGCGCGGGTTCCGCGCCGATACCGTGGCGCTGATGAAGCAGATGAACTGCCACATCCTGCGGATGCCGGGCGGCAACTTCATCTCCGCGCACGACTGGGAAGACAGCATCGGCGACCCCGACAGGCGTCCGCCCATCATGGACCCGGTGTGGAACGCGGTGCAGCCCAACGACGTGGGCGTGGACGAGCTGCTGCAGCTGTGCGAGCTGATCGAATGCGAGCCGTTCTGGTGCGTGAACACCGGCTTCGGCGATCCGCGCTCCGGCGCCCAGCTGCTGGAGTACGTTAACGGCAGCGCCGACACCGAGTGGGGCGCGAAGCGCGCGGCCAATGGCCGCAGCAAGCCCTACGGGGTCAAGTACTGGGCAGTGGGCAACGAGATGTACGGCCACTGGCAGTACGGGCACATGGCCCGTGACCAGTACACGGTCAAGCACAACATGTTCGTGGACGCCATGCGCAAGGTGGACCCGGACATCTACATCGTGGCCCCCGGCGGCTTCGTCGACGAGATGACCACCGGCCAGGGCATCTTCATCGAAGGCCAGCCGCAGGTGCATGTCGGCTCCGATCGCGACTGGGCCTACGGCATGCTCAAGGACAGCTGGGGCAGGTTCGATGCGCTGGGCACCCACGCCTATCCGCCCGGTGGCAAGCGCTTCGACCTGGCCACCGGCAAGCTGGTGGATGTCAACCAGACGCTCAACGAGTGGGTGCACCAGATGCCCGATCGCATCCGCACCATGGTCGACGCCTGGGAGCAGTACAAGAAGCACTTCCCGGAACTGGAGAAGGGCAGCGTCAAGGTGTTCTTCGACGAATGGGCCTTCCATTTCGAGGACGACCTCAAGGGCGCCCTGGCGATCGCCGCCGCGTTCCACGAGTTCTTCCGCCACACCGACTTCATCGCGATGGCCGGCTTCACCATGGCCACCGGCTGGTTGAACTTCGACCGCACGCGCTCGCAGATCAGCATCAAGGGCCGGATGTTCCAGTTCTACCAGGAGCGCTTCGGCACCGTGCCGGTGTTGGTCAACGGCAACTCGCCCACGCCCGCGCCGAAGTACCCGGTCGGCGGTGACCAGCCCAGCGTCAATACCGGCGGCGACACGTATCCGCTGGACGTGTCCGCGGCGCTGACCTCCGATGGCAGGACCCTGGCCGTGGCCGTGGTCAACGGCACCGAAGCGCCGCACAGCTTCTCGCTCGCGCTGCAGGGCTTCAGGCCCAAGGCGGCGGGGCGCTGCTGGAAGTTCAGCGGCCCCGACCCGGACGCGAAGAACCCGCTCGGGGAGCCGGAGCAAGTCGGTGCCAGGGAATCCACGTTCGATGCCTCGGCCGGCTCGCTGACCATCGCCCCGGCAAGCGTGGAGATCTATCACTTCGAGCGGGCCTGACCGCGGCGGGTCGTGCCGGGCGGAAACTGGTGGATACGGGGGTTAGGTGCACTTTTAGTCGGGCGGTGGAACTCGAAGGGAATGGGGTGAGGGGTAATTTCCCGGAGCTGTTCCCAGGATTTTGTGGAGAATGGGTTCAGTCTCATTCTTTTGGCGCTGAGCTTGGCTGGACGCGTTGCCGCTCTTCCGTACTCGACACGGAAAGGGATGGCGAACGCTGGCGCCGTACTGGGAGTAAAGCCGATAGTGCCGCGGCTTGCAGAAAGGGGGATTCGTGGGATTTGGCTTGATTTTGGTTATTTTTGTGATCTGGGGATCGGCTGGGATCTGTTGAGCACCTTTCTCGCCTTCCGGCTTCGTAAGCGCTACCCGGCTCATTTCGCCAAGGCTGGGCGCCCGGGGTCCGCCGGACGGGATCCCCCATTTTGGGTGCTCGCATTTGTCCGTCGGAAAGCCCGATGCGGCCTTGATGCATCCACTTCGGCTCTCTTGTGGGTTGCGATCCTGATGTGCGTGGTATCAGTCGCCGGAATGGTGGGTTTCCTTCTTAGGATCTTCAGCCAGCTCTGAGGCGTGTCTCTCGTTGAAATCTGGACTTAAGGACGAATCCTGCATGAAGCCAAATGCAAGCGAAGCCGCCAACTTCTTCTGGCACTGCCTGACGGCAGCGAAGCTTGCCGATGATTTTCCTAGGAATCCCGCTACGAACGCCCATTTTCAGAACGGTGTGCGCCTGGCGACGGTTTGCATCGCGGGAAGGAATGGCGTGCAGTACGCCAGCGAAGCCGCGCGATCCATAAAGGAACAGTCGGGTGTGCCCTGGGGAAAATGCGGCCTTATGCGGGAGCATGTGGTTCCGGTGAGCACCATCAGCGGCTTCGTGCATGAGGAGCTGAAGAAGCCTGCCGACAGCGCTCAGTGGGAAGGACTCAAAGCCCGCATGGAGTCGGTTGGAATCACGCCCGAGGTGCTGGACCTCTTTGCGGCCCATCCCCGCGCATTTCAGGTCGCAGGTGTCGTTCTTGAATGGACAACACTCGCCTGGATCACCAAGTCGGAGAACATCAGGTTCGGGGACAAGGCCAAGCACGGCGGCATCACGTTGGGCAAGCGCATGCCTAAGGACTGGGCGCCGGGCCATGACCGGTTTGCCAGGTACTATGCATGCGAGATAGCGCTCGTCGCTATCTGAAGTGATTTTTAAGATGAGGAAAGCGGAACAGGAGTTGGAGTGCACGTTCGGGTCAGACTCAAAGAACGTGGACCAAGGGTCAGAGTGCGCTTTTCTGTACCTGTTAAAGGAAAGGTGAGGCAAGGGGCGTCGGGTCGGTTTCTCGTTCAGAGGGCTTGAGCCTGGATGTGGGAGTCGGGAGGCTCCAGGACGCTTGGCACCCGCCTCTGGATCAGAAAACTCCTACCCCACATTCCGCCCAACTCCCACACACCAACGCGGCGCCGGCCGACTTCCGCTGCGCGACCTTTCCGTTGACGCTGCCTCGCCGGCCAGTTCCGGCCGGTCCAACGGAAGGAGAAGAGCCATGTCGCAGAACCTGGTGTCCCTGCAGTTGAGCAGCGAGCAGCTGTCGCAGGCCGAGCAGGCCATCACCGCGCTGGAGCAGGCCCTGGGCGGGCTGGTGTCGCTGGCGCCGGTCGATCGCCGGCGGCTGGTCAAGATGGGCCAGAAGTCGGAGGTGTTCTGCCGGCAGACGCTGCGGGTGCTGGGGCAGAACCCGCAGGTGGTGCCGCCGGGGCTGGACCTGGCCGGGGCGCAGGCCGATCTGCTGGCGCTGGACCAGCTGGCGCCGCTGCTGGACCGGCTGCAGCGCCTGGCCGAGCGCGGCCGTGACACGGAGATGGCGCTGGGCGCGGACGTGATGGACGTGGCGCTGGAAGGTTATGGCCTGTTGCGGGTCTCCGGCCGCCAGCAGGGGCTGGACGGTCTGCGCAAGGAGCTGTCCAACCGCTGGAACCGCCGCAGCAGCACCGAGCCGGAGCCGGCCGAGGCCTGACTGGCATCTTCCCTCCATCCTTTCGCACCGGCCCGCCGGCTCCCCCGCGGCGGGATGCACCGGGGCCCTCGGCGGGCTGAACCCGCCGCCACGCCACACACGGCCGCCTCCGGGCGGCCGTTTCTGTTGCAACGGTCGGGCAGGATCTCCCGGCGCGCAGGGCCCCGGCCCGGGTCGTCGGACAAAATTTCACCATCGTCGGGGCTCCGAACTCGGGCGTTGGACAAATTTTCACCATCGCCAGAGCTCGGAGCTCGGCCGTTGGACAAAATTTCATCAACACTGGAGTGTAATGACCCAGCAGTTTCTGCACAGGTCAGGCCGCTAAAGCATATGCCTCAGCGGGTGTCTTCATCCCCAGCGCCTGGTGCGGGCGCCGGTGGTTGTAGAACTGGATCCAGTCGGCGATC